>OGPX01000020.1_pt1 | contig 98515 bp, 75 predicted proteins | sample 1553101 | NCBI WGS metagenome assembly OGPX01 (sample SAMEA2579964, study PRJEB22360) | human gut metagenome | biome: human gut; feature: human-associated habitat; material: faeces | place: Denmark | collected 2008/2010
TCTGCTTCAACATAGGTCTCAATCTGTCTCGGAATAAATTTAAAACAGCTTCTTAAAACATAAAAACCGCACCGAATATCGGTGCGGTTTTTATATGCCTTGTAAGAAAGATTAAACTCTTCTTTCTTTAATACGGGCTTTTTTACCGGTCAACGCACGCAGATAATAAAGTTTAGCGCGACGTACTTTACCGCGACGGTTCACTACAATCTCTTCGATGAAAGGCGACTCGATGGGGAAAATTCTTTCCACACCTACATTACCCGACATTTTACGAACCGTGAAACGCTTTTTGTTACCGTGACCCGAGATACGGATAACATCTCCGCGGAATTGCTGGATACGCTCTTTGTTACCCTCTTTGATACGGTAAGATACGGTAACAGTGTCACCACTACGAAACTCGGGGTGCTCTTTACCGCATGCGAATGCTTCTTCTGCAATCTTTACTAAATCCATTTTTAATAGCTATTTAAAATGTTCATACTGAAACGTAATTTAACAGGCCACTTCTCCTGCCAGAGATTACGAAAAGCGGGGCAAAGTAACGACTTTTTCGCCACATAAACAAATATGCCGTCGATTTTTTCAGACAAACCGCTCTTGCAAGGTTAACAAAATTCAATCTTGGGAGCAATTTTTGATATATTATCTTCAAATTTGTAATTTCGTCCAAGAGAAAAAAAACGACATACTAATATTCTTCACATCATGATAAGAAAACTCATAGGAATAACGGCCATATATTTGTCCGTTTCTTTGTGCGGACTGGCACAAACCGAACGCATCGTCATTCTGCACACCAACGACACTCACAGCCAAATGGAACCTTTCGCAGCCACCCACAAAACATACGGAGGTTTGGGAGGAGTGACGCGACGTATGGCTATTATAGACAGTATCCGCAATGCCGAACCTAACGTATTATTAGTCGATGCCGGTGATGCTATTCAAGGGACACCCTATTTCAACCTTTTCAAAGGCGATGCCGAATTCGAAGCAATGAACGCCATGCGTTACGATATTCGCACTATCGGGAACCATGAATTTGATGCGGGTATGACAAAACTGGCTCAACTGATAAAAAACTCGACAGCCGATTTTATCTCTTCCAACTACGACGTATCCCATACACCTTTGCACGGGACCTTGCAACCGTGGGTCATCAAAAAAGTCGGGAAATATAAAATAGGATTTTTAGCCTTGAACGTCAATCCCGATAATCTCATTCCTTCGGAATCGTGTAAAGGGGTGATATTCCACGATCCTATCGAAGCGGCCAATGAAACCGCAGCTTTGCTTAAACAAAAAGGTGCGGATATCGTCGTGACCGTATCGCATTTAGGATACACGGCACAAGACAAAAAAGACGTTACCGACCCACAAATAGCGGCAGCAAGCAGCGACATAGACATCATCATCGGGGGACATTCGCATACGGTCATCAATCCCGACAGTATAGACAATAATCCTCTCTCTACCCTACAATACCAAGTTAAAAACAAAGATGGGAAAAACGTACTCATCGCTCAAACCGGAATGAGCGGAGCTTACTTGGGCTGCATTATCATAGAACCTCGAAACTAACTACTAAACCGTTATGAAAAAATTAAATACATACTGTTCCATCGGCTGTCTTTCGGTCGTTTTGTCAATCCTCTCGTCCTGCTCCACGTCCCGACAGGAATTCGACATTTCTTACAAACTCATTCCCGTCGATGCCCGCTGGGACAAGACTCCCGAACCGCTAATGGAACAAATAGTCGATAAATACAAGACAAGTGTCGACAGCATAATGAGTATCGTCATCGGGAAATCGAGCCAATACATGGCTCCGGGCAGACCTGAAACCTCATTGACCAACCTCTCGGCCGACATCATAAAAACCGAAGTTCAACGAGATTTCGGTCAACCGGTCGATTTTGCGATTATCAATACAGGGGGGATACGCAATCCACTCATGCAGGGAGATATTACATTGGGCGAAATATATTCTATCTTCCCTTTCGATAATACATTATGTCTCATAAAACTAAAAGGTTCCGATGTACGCGAGTTACTCAATATCGTAGCTTCCCGGAACGGAGAGGCCGTGAGCAAAGATGTACACATGACTATTGCCGACGAAAAAGCCATCGAACCGACCATCAACGGCAGACCTATCGACGACGATCGTATCTATTCCATCGCCACGATAGACTATGTAGCCAACGGCGGGGACCACATGACCCCGTTCCTGAATGCAATAGAACGGAAAAACAGCAACACTTTCATGAGAGATGCCGTTATAAATTTCATCGAGAGAGAAAACCGGGAGGGACACACCATCGCACCTCCCAAAGGGGGACGCATAATCTCATCGAATAACAAGTAACCAGACATGAAAAAGATAATTGCCTGTATCGGGACGTTTTTTGCTTTGGTAGCCCTATCTACGCAAGCTAAAAACCCGTATCTACTTCAAACGGCCGATCGGTCGGCTATGGAGCACTGGGTCGACTCGGTGTTCGAAACGCTTTCTCCCAAAGAGCGAATTGCACAACTGTTAGTTATTACAGTGCGCAACAGCGATACCCCGCAAAACCGTAAAACGTTACAAAGACTCATACAAGAACAAAAAATCGGTGGACTGCTTTTCGACTCAGGAACAGCAAAAGACCAAGCCAACTTAACAAACTACTGTCAGTCCTTATCCAAAGTTCCCCTGATGATCACTCTTGACGGAGAATGGGGGCTCGCCATGCGTTTGTCCGATACTCCGTGCTTTCCGGTCAACATGATGTTAGGAGCCGTTCAAAACGATTCTCTCCTCTACGAATACGGCCGTGCCGTAGGGAAGCAATGCAGGCGCATGGGTATACATGTCAATTTTGCTCCGGTTCTCGACATCAACAGCAACCCGCGTAATCCGGTAATCGGCAAACGTTCTTTCGGAGAGTCTTTAAAAAATGTCTCGTCCAAAGCTATCGCATATGCCAAAGGATTGGAATCCGTAGGAGTCATGGCCGTTGCCAAACATTTCCCGGGCCACGGAGACACCTCGGAAGACTCGCATAAGACTCTCCCCCTTGTTCCTCATAGCAAGGAAAGGCTCATGAGTACCGAAATACCTCCATTCAAAGCATATATCGACAGCGGACTATCGGGCATAATGGTGGGGCATCTGAATATTCCTGTATGGGATGCCACCAATACCCCCTCTTCCTTATCGCCGATTATCACCCGCGAACTTTTATGCGACTCCTTAAATTTCGAGGGGTTAATATTCACCGATGCTTTAAAAATGAAGGGAGCATCGAAATTCGGCAATACGGCACTACGAGCCATACTCGCCGGGAACGACATCGCTCTGAACCCATCGAAACCCGAAGAACAGTTGAACAGCATTTTATCGGCTATCGAGCAAGGAAAGATAACTCAACAGGCCATCGATGAAAAATGTAAAAAAGTGCTACGCTACAAATACGTTTTCGGATTAGCAAACTATACACCCATAAAAACCAAAAACCTTATCGAAGATTTGAACGCTCCCGAATACGATGCCCTTAACCGAAAGCTCAACAGCGAGGCCATGACCTTGCTACGTAACAGTCAAAATCTAATTCCTATCACACATTTGAACAAGGGCAGAATCGCCGTTGTATCCGTGGGGAACGACACGGAATCGGTTTTCCAGAAAACAATAACGCTATACGCCGACAACGTAGGCCGTTTCGACGACAGCAATCCTCTGCCTTCACTGCTGGACACACTGAAACATTACGATAAAATCATACTGGCTGTACATAGCGGCAATGCCGAACATAGAGCCAGAATCGGCCGTATATGCCAAACCGGGAAAGCAATAGTCGCATGCTTTCTCTCCCCTTATCAGATGAATCGGTTAAGTCACGAATTGACTCATTGCAAAACGCTTTTATTAGCCTACGAAAATACCTCGTTGGCACAAGAATATGCAGCACAAGCCCTATTCGGAGGATATGCCATAAAGGGAAAATTACCCGTAAGTTTAGAAGGTTCGTTCAAACTGGAAGAAGGCATATATATTCCAAAGTGCCGATTGGGATATGCGATTCCCGAATCGGTCGACATGGACAGCTGGATATTGTCTGCTGTCGATTCCATTATAGCACAAGGGATTAAAGAAGAAGCATTCCCGGGCTGTCAATTATTGGTTGCCCGACAAGGAACAGTAGTCTGGAACAAGGCTTACGGATACTTCGACTACGAAACTCACCGCCATGCAGTCGCCACAAACGATCTCTATGACTTGGCATCCGTCTCGAAAGCGACTGGGACTTTACCGGCTATCATGAAGGCTTATGACAACGGACGTATAGATTTGAACAAACCGATGAGCAAATACTTCGCTCCACTGCGAAATACCGATAAAAAAAGTCTGACGATCAAAGAAGCTCTTTTACATGAAACCGGTATGCCTGCCTCATTGCAAATGACTTCGGTCATTATCGCCCCCAACAGCTTCACGAAACCATTAATCAAGCGTAGGAAAAGTAGCATCTACTCCATACAAATAGGGAATAACGCTTTTGCCAACCGCAATGCCCAACTACGCAAAGACCTACTATCCTCTCGGAAATCGGATCGATTTCCCATGAGAATCGCCCAGAATTTATATAGTTCGAAATCTTTGCCCGACACCCTTATCAACCGTATCATCGAGTGCAAATTACGCCCCTCCAAACGATACTTATATAGCTGCCTGAATTTCGTCTTATTGAAAGAGACTGTCGAAAGCGCCACCGGCATTGCGATGGACAAATATTTGCAGCAAAACATCTACGGACCCTTAGGCATGCAAACGACCGGATATCGCCCTCTCGACCGATTTCCAACCGAAAGAATCGCACCGACAGAATGCGACAACTTCTACCGGAAGCAACAACTAATAGGGTATGTCCATGACGAAACAGCATGTTTTTTCGGAGGCGTACAAGGCAATGCCGGACTCTTTTCCAACGCCAACGATTTGGCTAAACTATGCCAAATGTGGCTAAACAAAGGGACATATGGAAACGAAAGAATTTTATCCCCGAAAACCGTAGAACTGTTTCTGACAGAAAAAAGCTCGACCAGCCGCAGGGGGCTGGGATTCGACAAGCCCGATATGGAAAACCCGGAAAAAAGCCCTACGGCCATCGAAGCATCGGCCTCGACCATCGGTCATTTAGGCTTCACCGGCACTTGCTTTTGGATAGATCCCGAACAAGAACTCATCTATATATTTTTATGTAACCGGGTATATCCCTCCCGCACGCATGGCGCGCTATCTCAATTGAATATACGTCCCGAATTATTCTCGACCATTTACAGGTCCATAAAAAATCATTCGAAATAGAACGACAATATCACCATATTCGATGTCGCTTTCTTCAAGGACTGAGTAAATTTAATATCGGCCGGATCCCTTAAATCATTTCGTTTCCGGTTAATGACGTCTGTAAGTCCGAAACAGAATTTCAATTCGGGAATCAATTTAAAATATGGTAAATAAAAGTCACAACCGAGGCCGATAGTCAAATAACCGTCGAATGTATTCAGTTTAAGCAAATCATTTCTCTTTTTCGATACGTCGGCCGTTCCCATGACTCCCCCGATCAGGTATGGACGGAAATTATTACAACGCAAAGCACTGAATTTCAATTCGATAGGAACGACGATATAATTCGATTTAATGTCTTGTGTCCGATATTCCTGCGTCGCCGTCTCTCTAAACTTCACCACTTTATTCCCGAAAAATATACCCGGCGAAAATCTCAAATTCAAATGGGGGCACAAATAAAGGTCGGCCATCAAATTCACATTGAACCCGGGTGAAAAATCGGGAATATCCATGTACCAACTTTCTCCACCATCGGTAACGAAACCCGAATGTACAAACTTCATATCTTGCACATGCGTACCAATAGAAAAGCCCAAATGCAAGAGTTTATGATCTGCATACGGTAAATTCTGTACTTTACGAGGTTGAGCACATACACATACCGGCCACAACAACGCTATGCACGCCACGAAAACGTACAATCGTCCCACGTATCTACGGACCGTAAATCCATGTAATACTTTCCCTTGTATATCACTACCTCTATTCATAGTACGATAACTATTTATCAAACGGAAAAACAAGCGGTATATTGTTCCACAGGAATTGTATTTGACACACAAATTCCTACTCCTTTTCTTTTGCAATAGAGATAAAAATGCTACTTTTGTGTCGCAATTAGATCTAATTATTTCAAACTAAAAACTAAAAACAATGGCTTACGTAATTAATGACAACTGTGTGGCTTGCGGTTCTTGCATTAGCGAGTGTCCGGTAGAAGCGATTTCGGAAGGTGATATCTACAAAATCGATGCAGACAAATGTTTGAGCTGCGGTACTTGCGCTGAGGTTTGTCCTAACGACGCTATCCACGAAGCATAAGCACACCGGTAAAAAAATTAAAGAAAAGGCTACTTGGTAAAACCAAGTAGCCTTTTTTAATTCAGCAGAAAATTCGTAGGAGTAGACTTGAATTTTAGAGATGAATCTCTTGCCGACAGCCTTATTCCAAATCTTCTTCGGAGAGGAGTTGGGAAAGACAACATAGTAGTTTTCGATTGTAGGACTTAACCCCTCCGTCACTTCGTGACACCTCCCCTATATTTTGCGTTGCAAAACACAGGGGAGGAGTTTAAAATAGCTCCGAACAGTAAGGGCAAGACGGCAAGGAAGGAGGTTTAATACCCTTCTAACGCATTTTTTAGCGAATAAGTGGATTGTGTTTGTCCTCCCCCCATTGTGTTGCAGTACAATAGGGGAGACACCGAAGAAACAACAGTTTCTAAGGAGAGGGGTTGGAATATACAAGGACGATCTCCACGGATCACCTATTGAGCTTATTTTTTTATTATCACAAAACTCCAATTTACAAAACAGAAAATAAAAAACGTGACAACTCATATCCGAGAAGTCACGCTTTCTATAAATAGTTATAACTCTTATCAGTTATTATCCGCCGGTTTCACCGATACATACGAACGGTTTTCTTTACATTTACGGAACACTACCGTACCGTTTACCAATGCGAACAACGTATGGTCTTTTCCAATACCCACGTTTTCTCCGGGATGATGAACAGTACCTCTCTGACGAACCAAAATATTACCGGCCTTAGCATATTGTCCACCGAATATTTTGATACCCAATCGTTTGCTTTCCGATTCACGACCGTTCTTCGAACTACCAACACCTTTCTTATGTGCCATTTTCTTAGAAGTTTAATAGGGTTAAGCAACAATTTCTTTAACTAACACTTCAGTGAAATATTGACGGTGACCGTTCAATCTACGGTAACCTTTTCTTCTTTTCTTCTTGAAAACAAGAATTCTTTCACCTTTCACGAGGCCTTTTTTACCGAAACCGTCGTTCGAAACGACCTCACACACGACTTTCGCACCTTCCACGGTGGGAGTACCCACAGTTACAGCTCCGTCTTTATCGACGAGCAATACTTTGTCAAATTCGAGAACAGCTCCATGCTCTGCTCCCAGATAGTGGACAAACAATTTCTTTCCATTTTCCACTTTGAATTGTTGTCCTTGAATCTCAACAATAACGTACATTGTATTTTTATTTTTACGTTCTCTCTGCCGGGCGGGGTCAACCGAGACACCTCTTTTTGAGCCCATATCAGAATCAGCCCACAAAAGTACTATAAAAAATCATTCCGCACAAACATTCCGCCGATTTTCTCTGAAAAAGAAAATCAATACCTCCACAATCAATTCCTAAACAAAAATCTTTTTCTTGTAATATATTTCTCGGAACTCTTTGGGCGAGCACCCTTTTTTCTTCTTAAATATGCGATTGAAATTCGACAGATTATTAAATCCGCATTCATAGCATATTTCGGCAACCGTTTTCGTCGAATCGACCAACTGTCTTGTCGCATGTCCCAAACGTATATCGATAATATAATCCGACAGACTTTTTCCTGTTCTTAATTTGAAAAATCGGCTGAAAGAGACCGGCGTCATATCGGTAAGCTCCGCCAATTGCGACAATCTGATTTCTTCCGTATAATGTAAATTGATATACTCCTCCACTTTTTGTACCCGACGACTATCCGACGCAGTCTTGGATCTCGCGAAAGAACTGCTCGACAACGTGCGGGCATCATCACAAATCGACAATTCATACAGGATTGTCAAAAATTTTACGAACTGATAAAATCCCGGTTCTCCCTTTAACAAAGAATCTATTGTCGAATAGACTTTCATCACCGCATGCAGAGGGAACGACAATCCCTTCTGCGCCCTATCGAGCATTTTACGGATAGACGTGAATTGCTTCTTGTCAATAAAATTATTGGAAAACAAATCCGGAGAAAACTGTATAGTAATTTCCCGAATCTGCTTGGATTGACAGTTTCCTTGTTCCCATACATGCTCCAAATTATCCCCGCAAAGCAAGACCAAATCATAATCGCCGATCTCTTCTACCGAATCTCCGACAATCCGCCTTACTCCTGCTCCATTCTCGACGAAATTCAGCTCGTATTCCTTATGATTGTGCAAAGGATACGTAAACTCCGTTTTGTATCGTTCCACAATAAACAAGCAATCTTTTTCCGACAATGGAGATATTTCTGTAATGATATGCTTATTCATGCTATAACCATATAAAAGAGGGTATAAAGATACATATTCCGTTCAGCATTCAAAATTATAAGTACAATTTTTACACCTCACCTCCAAAGAATTAACACCCATTCGGAATTGATTAAAAACCCAAATGCAAAAAAACTCTCTTGCCCCAATAAGCTGATTCAGTAGAAAATTAGTGGGGATAGACTTGAATTTTAGAGATGAGTCTTTTGTCTATAATCCACTCTGAGTACCTATTGAACCGATATACCCTTTAATTATCGACTAAGTCAATAATCTCCCGTATTTCTCCCAGTCGCATTTAAACAAACAAGCCCAATTTATTGTATTTCAATAAATTGGGCTAAAATCAGTCGGGGTGAGACGACTCGAACGTCCGACCTCCACGTCCCGAACGTGGCGCGCTAACCAACTGTGCTACACCCCGCACTTAGTTTTGCGGGGACAAAGATACACAAAGTTTGGAAAAAGTAAAACGAATCTTTCAAAAATCTATATTTAAAATAGAAATATCTTCTTTTTTCATTTTTACGGTAAAAAATTAGGAAGATAATCAAAAATAATTCTATCTTTGCACACGCAAAAATGATGGTGCCATAGCTCAGTTGGTAGAGCAAAGGACTGAAAATCCTTGTGTCACTGGTTCGATTCCCGTTGGCACCACACAAAAAAAGGACTCGTAAAAACGAGTCTTTTTTTGTATTCGGACATTACTCATGACCGATACACTCGGCGACATACAAAATATAGAGGAGCAAGCGAAGACATCTCGCCGAGAATGAATATAATGCTTCCCTCTTCTCAAAATAAAAACGATAATCCGGCACAAACGTCAGTCGCTACGATATCCGTGTTATAACGGTATTGTCCCCCTTTCAAATCAAGTTGCAACAGATACTTCTTTCCTACTTGTCGAGAGCAGGTAAAAACGGCATAATAACCGACGTAATCGGAAGAAAGATTCTTGTAATTATAACACCATGCGGATAGAAGGGCGGCATCGTCAATCGAGGAAGGAGTATGAAATAACCGACTATCAAAAGTCATAGCATAATTTCCACCTATTTCCAGTCGTAAAAACCAATCTTTCGACATGCGGGAAACAGACAGCGCTACCTCTGGCGTAACTTCTCTCACACTCATTTCCCGCAACGGATAGACATACTCAGCTTTTACTCGCCCATAATTTACTCGTGGCTGTACAGAATAATTCCACCCTTTTCTACGAACCGCTTCATAGAATCCCGAAAGGGAGAGTCTGTATGCATGACTACTATACTGTTCGGCTTCTCCAATTTTCGGATAAATCTGGTTCGCCGCATCACCGAAAATATTTTCGGTCCCCAATTTCAATTCATAATTCCCAGTCAATTTTATACCCCAGCTCTCAATACCCGACAAACTTTTCCGATACAACCACTCTCCGGCGAAAGTATGCCGCCCAATCCGAGCCATAGGCAATTCGTTCAAGGAAGATATAATCTTTTCACACGAGAAATAACGATACGCCACATTCCCCACGAAACCACCCGAACGCGAAGTGTGCACACCCAAACTTCCTCCCCATTCGTATCCGTTATAATACGTGGAATAATTATTTCCGGCAAATCGGTTATAATGCATTCCCAACCCGGTGAGATGATAGACTTTCGAAACACCCAGTTCACTATAAAATTTAATTCCGTTGGTTTGCTTGTACTTTCGTCCTGAGACCGAAATATCGAACAAATAGGAAGGAGATACCGGTATCGACAAACCTAAGGAAAGCGATAAATCCGACGTGGTGTTTTTAGGTCTCGGATCTATTCCTCGATAAGCGACGGAGGCCTCGTACGAAAAATTACCGCCCCATGTTATCGATTCATAACGAGCGGCATATCCCCCTGTAAAGCTATAAATCTCTTTCGACAAGTCTCCGCCCACCAAATCGGCCAACAAATAGGGGTACAACAGCTCCCAATCGGAGGTCTCGTTCCACTTCAAATTTTTCACACGTCCATTTCTATACAACGCATTTCCCCACAAACAATAATTCTTTTTTCGTATGTACGAATCGGCTTGAAAGCCTATCGACTTTTCACCGTCTCCCGATTGTAACAACACAGGCTCGCTCTCCGAAGTATATTGTCCGCCGACGGTTGCCTGCGTAAGAGACGAAGAATACCTGTCATAGCGTACCGCAGGATTACGATACGACAATTCGACAAAAGATGCAACTACGGACCGATGTTCCCACGACCGATCCCATATAGAAACCCGAACCGTATCTCCGGCTCGTAACTCACAGAGACACACCAAGCATAATACGCAAAAGACACATAACTTTTTCATATCCCTCTAATCTATCAACTCTTAACCTCTACTCCGTCATAGGTTTCCGTTTCGGCCTTCGTACCATTTGCATCTATCGCCGTATGCTGTTGCTCTATCAAAGAGGGTACACACTCGGTATTGAAATCGGCAGACGAATCGTTGGTATCCTTCAATACCCGACGACCGTCACGGGTAAGATAAAGCATTTTTCGACGCACACTTTTGAAATAGCGAGTCTTATCGTGGTCTATCGTACCACAGTGTGTCCACCCCCGGTCCAACGAAGGGGCCGTGACATTCCACACATACTCTGATTGTACACTGGTATTCACTGCATCGATAATCCATTCGTTCGGTACTTTATAGGCGGTTTGCTCCATCGGGAAAGTTCCGGCCGGTAAAACCATAACATAGGAATAGGTATATAAATTTTCGGTCAAGAATTTTTCTTTCTCAATGGGAATTCTCGCTATGGCAAATCCCCTGAATCCCCGATTGTGGAGAACCCAAAAACTTTTCGTGTAACAATACCACTTATCGAGATTAGGAACGGTCGGACTGTCTATATCCAAATGAGCAGGAACCGAGGATTCGTCATACCACTCATAATCCGCCCGACTCAAATCAAATGAATTGGGATTCGCGATACGATGGTCTATACCCGTATCGCAAAGAATAAACGACTCTCCGGGAGCGACCGGATGGTCTGTCCCGCTACCGGGGATTACATACACAGCCTGTACAGTCATGTGAGTGCTCATAATATCGGGGGTATAATCGAATTTTTGGGTCGTAACAAATTTCGACTCCATCAAAGCGACCCCATCGGCATATAGCATGTGATCGGTATTGTTATAGATTTTCACATAACCATCTCCATAGTATTGTTTTCCAGAAGACTGCAATGTCCCGGTAAAAAATATTTCCTCTATAATGAAGTCGTCTTTATTCTCTACCTGATAACTACCGATAGTAACACTTCCTTGTGTTCCCATAAGCTCCAATGACCTAGCATACCCCGATAACGAAGTATGAATTGTGCTATCGGCAGTTTGATAAGTTATCGCAGCTTCATAAGAACAATCGTATAATCCCTCGGGCAATGTAATTCCTTTACGGGTCGTAAAACTAGTAACCATACCCGACGTAATATTTCGAAATTCAAAGGTTTCACTTTCCACAGAAATCCCCGACAAATCCGACGGATACCGGACATCGATTTCGACAGTCGTCCAACGTATATCCCGTTCCTCGTCACAACTGCAAAACAAAGCCAGCATGCATAAGGAAACACAGAGTGTAATTCTATTCATATATTTCATAATCAAAAATTTAATCGATCATAACGTAAAATTAAGTTCCATACCGAAATAAGGATCCACATTGCGCCGTATGAGCAGACCATTCATCTTATATGAAGGAAGATAATCTAGAATACGATTAGCGAACAATGACAATCTCAACCATTTGCCTATCGTTTTGGTCGCTTTCAGGTTTACATAAACGGCCGTGGGAATTGTCTGTTTTTTATACAAATCGCCGTTATATGTCTTTATAAGAAACTGCAATTTAGGATCGGCAGCCGACTCCTCGGTATAGGGATATAACTTTCCGTCGCTTGCTGCCATATAACTCACCGGGACTCCATTTTTCCACATTACCCGAGTCGAAACAAACCACATGCACTGTACCGATGTGGAAAAAATCAATCCCCATTCGGGTATTTGAGTATCTAACTGAAAATTAGTATTAAACTGTTCGTTTACTCGACCGTCGTTCCAATCGTACAAACCCACGTATTCTTCCGAAACCGGACGGTTGTCCACTACATCGGCCACAGTCTCGAACATAGGACGACTATTCGTATATACCGAACGGAACCAAGCTCCGTTTATAACGACGGCAGTCCTCAGTGCCGATATACGTTGTGAAGTAAATTGAAACTCGATACCCTGTTTATCGATGCGGCTCCCATTGGCCGACTGTCTATAACCGTTCAACGCCTTCATATCGGTATAAGGAATGTCTTCCAAAGCAGGAGGCCCTTGTAACCCAGAGGCATCGACTGCCGAATGGTCATACTTCCGATAACTGAACGGAGCATAAAAAGAGGAAGTCCGAAATCCCGATGTAAGATTTTCATGAAAATAAGTTACCGACAACCGGTTTCCCTCAAATGAAATATCGCCTCGTACTTCCCACTTATGATTACGAGCTGGTTTCAAATCATAATTGGTTATATCTTCGATATAAGTAATTATATTTACTCGACTATATTCGAGCGGTTTATTCACATCGTAATAATTGAGTTGCACTATGTCGTTATACCACAAATCGGGATAAAGATAGTCGAGCGTAGGCATCTTGGTCGTCACACCATAACCTCCCGAAATCGAAATGTGCAAGTCTTTCCCAGCGACAGGAATCGCAGGGAAGCTCCATTGTGCATTCGCACGAGGATCTATATAAGGCTTTCCTTGTAACAAATATCGCTCGCTCATTCCTATCTGTGTCACAGAACGAGCTCCTACTTGCAGTTCCAATTTATTCTTCCCCAGCAAGAACAATGTATTTCCTTCCAAGAAGAACGACAGATTCTGCAAGGCCGGAATATCGCTATAAGCCCGAGGGCGAGCCCCCCAGCTCGTCGAAATAGGGTGGGATAAATCATAGACTTGCCCCTTCCCGAAATTTTTGGAATAATTCCATTCTCCACCGGCTTTGGCGTTCAACCGATATTTTGCGCCTTCCCAGCCGAACTCCCCTTTGGCTTTCAGAAAAGCATTCACCGGTTTCCCTTCGCATAAATAATCAGCCACATACTCCGAAAAAAGATAAGTACCGTCATGAACCCCGGGCTCCTTACCGGTAGGTGCAACCGTCGCTCGCTGAGGACTAATAAGCTTCGTCCTTTTCAACTGATCGGACTGAGCGCTCACCGACGCATCGAGATTTACCGTTTTTATCCATTTTAACCGAGGAAACGTCCATTTGAAATTATTTGTCAAAGAAGCTCTGTTATACGACGATTTATATTTGTCTATTTTTTGATAGCTCAAATCGGGATCTGTCTTCACGTTATCGAAAGATCCCGTATAATCCGCACTCGGTGTCCATGTCATCTCCCACTTATCCCTCTTCCATAACTTCGAAATGCGAACAGAAAAATTCACTCGCTTATAATTTTCAAGATTATTCCGGGGATCTACTTTCGAGTCCAAAAAACCGCCGTCGACATTCAATGTGAAATCATGGTTGGGAACTGTAAAACCTTTCCCCACCGAAAACAATTTGCTATATTCATCGGCTTTAAAACGAGCTGTAAGGGGTGTCGCCTTTCTCACTCTCTTTATATTTACCATACCACTGGTAAGATTTCCGTATTCGGCCGAAGGTATACCCCGCACAATCTCGACACTTTCTATATCGTCTGTTGTCAGCGTGCGCATATCTACCCCTTTGTTCGTCATATTTCTGAGCGATTCCGGCGAGGTCCCGTCCGAAGAAGTTCCCCCGGGAATATATTGCAGATTCGCATCGCCGTTAAGAGGAGCTCCATCTACTAAAAAAAGAGTTCCCAACGATGTAATGGCATAATCGGGATTGGAATATTGTTCTCCCGATGAATTCAGCGTTCCCGTTTCTCTCAACTGTATGGAATTGACCTGTCCCATCGAAGGGGTCTTGGATATATTCCCCGGAAGCAGCTCCAATAAATCGCTAAAACTGGTAGGCTGCAAATGGGTCATCATTTCGCGATTTATCTTCGACGAGCTCACCAGCCCCTGCGACTCCCGCGCCGTCACGACAATTTCGTTCAACGAATTTCCCGAAGGGACCATTTTTACGGTCAACTTCGTATCCCGTTTCAGTGTAACCCGTTTTTCATAACGATCGTATCCCACATAAGTAATACGCAGTATATAGTCGCCCGGATGCACAGAGGGAAAAGAAAATACTCCGTTATCTTTGGACAATACCGAATGAACCTCATCTCCATGCAGTAATTGTACCGTTGCAAACGATAACGGGTCTTTCGAACCTATATCCGAAATTACCCCCTCGAAAGAAACCGTAGCTACTTGCGATACATTCACAGAGTACATAGTCTCTATTCCCACATAACTTATTAATATAATGAAAAATAATCGAAGTCGCATGTCTTAATTTTTGTGGACAAAAATACAAAATGCATAAATCTCGCACCCTCACCAAAAATGGCTATTCTATGTCTAAAAAATACCTATATATTATTATTGTAGCCCAATTATGCAGAAAATAACTTTGCGGTGTTGAATTAAAAAAAATTTGTTATGAAAAAATTCTTACTTTCTACACTCCTCTTTATCGGAGGAATTTTAGGATCGATACAGGCAGAGGGTCCTGTATTTCAATGGGCGAAATCCTTAGATGGAAATCCCGGGAACGGAGGTGACAATGCTCACAGTTTGATAAAGAGCAGCGACGGAAAAATTCTGGCGCTCGCACAATTCGGGTCGATGAAAGACAACGATCCTGTTTACTATGGAGATGACATTGTCGGCTACGGCTGTGCTACTCAGGCAAACTCCGACAATTGTAATATCGTTCTTCTCAAATTAGATTCGGACGGGTCTAAAATATGGAGCCTATATAGTTGTCACCTCGATGAAAGCTTCTCTGGGATTCCCATGCCCGCCACTTCTGACGGAGGTGCTGTCTTAGCATTAAAAATGAGATATGCATCCGGTATGACCGATAAAACCCCAGCATTCAAGGATGCCAAAAACAACACCGTGACCATACAAAACTGGAATACCGGTTATCGTACATACTATGCGGTTCTACTAAAAGTCAGCTCGGAAGGAGTTATCGAATGGAACAAATACATCGAAATAGACAACAGCCCCGAAGCTGCCGCTACTTATTACACAGAAGGTACACCAGACGGTATTTACCCTTATGCTACCGCTACCGACGAGAACGGGAACATCTATTTAGCCGGGAATTATCGTAAAACCATGACTTTTTACACGGCAGAAAATTCGCCTGTACAATTAACCCCTCACAACACCGTAAACTGGAACGGCGACTCTCAAAAGACAGTAGGAGACTTGTTTATCGTAAAACTCGACGACAAAGGGAATTATTTGGGCCACTTTACAACCACAGTCTCCGGCACAATCGAAAGAGAACAAATAACCCATCTCATCTATGACAACGGTAAACTCTATTTCTACGGGACTGTAAAAAACAGTAACGAAGGCTCGATCAATTTAGGCTCGATCAACCTCGTGCCTTCGTCGTTCGACGACATTCTCATCGGGGAAATCGATACCAACTTAGCCGTGAAATGGGCAAAATTAATAACAGCATTCGGGGCCAGCGACAGCAAGCACACTACCCAGACCAAGAACATGGACTATATAAACGGAAGTCTTTACCTTTCGGGAATGATGAAAGGAGGGTTCGCCCCTTATGGTGAAGAGGCAGCCCGAATAGCCTCTAAATCTACTCCGCTCAATGGGTTTGTAATCAAATGCGATGCTTCAAACGGAGAATGGTTAGGAGGTGTCTCTGCCGATGAACAAGGTATCGGCGGTTATTTCGGAGTAGCCAAAGGGAAAGAAAACAATCTCTATGCCTACGGATATAGCTGGGCAACCCCCAATAAAGGTATTTGCCTAACCACGATAGATGAATCCAGTTGGGAAAAAACAGAAAAGATAGCCCTCATAACCGAAACCGGTATGGGTACAGCTTGGAACTGTTTGGCAGACGGTACAAATTTCTACTCCTTTTCAAGAGGTAATAAAGCCGTCAATTTCTATAATTCCGAATTTACCTTACCTGCACCCACAGGTTGGGGTATGTTCATATCGAGCTGGAAACTCGACGATATAGCCACAGGGATAGAAACCCCGAATTTAGCCGGAAACGATACACGAATATACGGAGTGCAAGGAGGAGTAGTCGTCAATACCGAAGAACCTATCGATGTGTATATCTACAACATCACCGGCGCACTGGTTAAACAAATAAAAGTAACCGGCAACGAAACAATAGAACTTCCCAAAGGTATATATATCGCGAATAAGCAAAAAGTCATGGTTTACTAAATCATGGTTTATGAAATGTTTATATTTATAGAACGGTGGCGCATGCCACCGTTCTTTTTGCATCAATCGAACAAACCAAAAATCCCGAACAGAGGAAACCTCTGCCCGGGATTGGGATCACATATCCTACCTATCTAATAACTTATCGATTATTCTCTTTATCGATTGCGGCTAACCGTGCATACATTTCTACCATAGCGAACTGTGTCAACAGCCACTTCGAATCGTTTTTCGTTTTTCCGCTCCAATCATCGTTAAACAATCCGTTTTTCTCACGCATTTCCGTCCAAGCGAAATCCAGATTTTCCCTAAAAGCATCGATATACAAACTATTATGATCTATACCATACAGCTCAACGAATCCCCTAAACATAATAGCGGTAAACCAAATATCACCCCGATTCAGTACTTTATATTTACGACCCGACTGCGAATCGTGGCTAAAAAAACGATTGTAACAGGCAGCAGCCAGCCGTTGGGCCTCCTGCAAATATTTTTTTTCACCTGTGATTCGATACAAAAGCGCTGCCGATTGCATCATTTGTCCACTGTTATAAGCAAACTTCGCCCTACCGATTTCTCCGTTCAAACTCTTATTATCGAAATATAAACCGTCTGCGGGATCTTGCAGATTTTCTTTCGTCCACTCATACAATCGAATTCCTGCTTGTAAATAAGAACTATCACCGGTCGCTAAAAAGAGTTTCGAAGCATACACCGAACCCGGAGCATTGGAACAGGTATTTTTCCCGTTCTTTTTCTGTTCGCACCAATATATGCCATATCCCAATTTATCATCGGTTCCACTTTCTATAAACCGCCAAACCATCTTGGCTTGTGAAAGATATTCTTTTTTCCCGGTCAACAAATACAAGTCGGTAAAATCGAGCCCTATCCAAATATTATCGTCATAGAATCTATCGGAAACCGGAGCCGTGTTTATATACGAAGCATACGCTGTCGGAGTCCTCCGCGTGTCGAGATACATTTCCAGTCCGGGACGAACCGTTTTAGTCAACACTTTTCGGAAATCGGACTTCGGTTTTACTTCTAGAAGAGCCGTAACGGCCGACAGGCTCCCCGAAAAAGGCCACAGATAGGAATAAAGTTTCTGTTGCTCGGCCTGTTCTTGATTAGAAAGATAGGAGACTTTCAAATGGTTGTCAAAGGGATAAGTCTCCCTGAATAAAGGAACATCTTCAACTCCATAAAGTTTTTCAATGGCCTTGAACGTATCGGCCGCACGAGTATAGTTATCGTTCTCTGCAAAGCTTTTTCCTGAAAAGAACAAAAGAAAAGCGAGCGCAAAGCAACGACCAAGCATAATTGAGAATAATTTCTTCATACGATTTTACAATTTTTTCGGGAAATTTCCGTTCCCCGGCTTTTTCCATCGATATAAAAACGAACAAAAAAAATCACCGAGCAGAGGACAATCCCCAGCCCGGTGAAAAACATAAAGATATTATTTAACTATTACTTTATTGGAATATACAGCGTTACCACAATTTATCCGAACAACATAAACACCGCCATGAGCCATATCGAAAGAACAATCGGAATCCGCTGCTGTCGAGGCAACACAATTGCCCAACAAATCGAACACCATAACGTCATCGACAACAGCGCCATTGGTCAGAACCTGAATAGTCGACCCACTGACTGTCACAACCGGCTTGACAGCTGCCGAAACTTCCTCAATAGCAGTGGGATCGCCTTGTTCTACCAACAGAGTCAATGCATTGAGATCGACCGTCAACTTGTAATAGCCATCAGACGGAACGGTAAACTTATTGTCATGGTTACCGGCAGTAAAATAGGAAATGGTATACGTTTCACCTAACGTAATGAGCTGATTTCCATCTTGTGTTTGATCGAATACAAAACAGTTTTCCCAATTTCCGGCAATAAGTTGATTGATAAATTTGAATTCCGTATCACCTCCTTCGGAGTTCTTAGCATACAAAAATCCATTCCATGTAAACACACCTTCGCTTACTCTTGTCATTTCAACTCCGTCCTCGGTTTTCCAAGCTCCCGGTTCTCCTTTCATGGCACTACCGATCAGATATAAATGATCATAGTCGATTTTTGTAACCTCCATTTTCACGGTATTCAAATCGATCGTAATCGTATAAGTAGCCGTAGAAGCAATTTGGTACTCCGCAGTGGCGACTTCATCGGCACTGAAAACCGGTGCATAAGAACCAGATTTGACTTCAGATGCATTCGCCGGATTCAAGGATTGGCTATTGTCGTTGCTTACGATATAGAAACCGGTCACGGGATCTTCGACTTCAAGTTTTCCTTTCCATGTATAGACACCGTCCGATTCTTTCGTCATAGCAACTCTTTCGGGGAATGCGCTACCGGCTAAATAGGCCTGTCCGAATTTCTCGACATCAAGAACGTCCAAAGAGCCTTCTGTCAAAGTCATCGTTTCTGCATCCAAATCGATCGTAATCGTGTACACCCCGGTTTTTTCTACTTGGAAAGAAGTGTCATAGCCACCGTGTTCGCCTTTGTCATACAACTTTGCAGGAACACCCGGAGTAACAACTTCGTGATCGGGCACATCGGGATTAGGTGCAAGACAAGGATCCCAGCCTCTTCCTACCAAGAATTTGAATCGACGGTCTCCCGTTTTATCCAACAACTCTCCCGTCCACGTAAATTGACCGTCTCCGACCTTCGTCATTTCAAGAGCATCGTCAGGACTCCAACCTGCTGCACAAGCATCTCCGACAACATACAAATTGTCATAATGATTGATAGCCGACATACCGAATACGGCCAACAAACACGCGATTAAAAATGTAATCTTTTTCATAAGTTTTTATTATTAAGTTTAACAAAAGAATCTACTTTACTGACCTATCAATACCTTTTTGGTAAATACCTTATCCTCTGTATGAACCTTTACGAGATAAACACCTTTCTCATCTACCGACAAAGAAGCCCGACCGCCGTCGAAACTCCCTTCTTTAAGAATTTGTCCAAGTGAATTATAGACCCAATAATCGGTAGAAGAAGACTGCTCGATAACGATGTGTTTGTCAAGAGCATAAACCTTTCCCACAGGCTCGGTACTTTCAGGGGTCTCGATATCGGTAGTACCATCGGCATATTTCGACAAAGTAATGCGGTCTATATTAGGACCATACTCCGAATTATTCCCGATTTCTACCGTATTGCTTATCGTATGATCGAGGTCTACCCATATAGTTTTATGAGCCAAATTACCGCCGCTCGTTCCTCCTGTGCCGACAAATGAGACCTCTTGCCAAGAATCCATATTACCGTTCATCTTTACATAGGCCGTACAGGGAGAATCGGACATATAGTAAACAGTCATCGCATAAGTGCCCGATTCAGGGACTTTTACATCGTTAAACGTAATGGAGCGTCCATTACCTATCGAAGCCACATATTTCCCACCCGAACATAAACTATCTGTATCAGTCTTAACCGGTACACCGAACGGAATCGTATTGCCATCGGCCTCAGCCTCATATTTCATCAAAATAGGTTTAGGAAGTTGCGAAGACATAGAGAACAAAACAGCCGTTCCCCCATGTTTTAACAAATCGATCGACACCGTATCTTTCGATGTCAAATTTTCTTTCCATTCGAATTGAATTTCCGACGGACATTCCCCATCTTTATAAATGTACGCATTGTATCGTTCACCGGAGGATAAAAACGAAAGAGGCACGGACACGGTACGAGCATCGTGTGTCAGCGAAGCGAAATACCACTCATTACCTTTGCAGCGTACGATACTTACATATTCGTCGGGAACAGCTTCAAGACAGCGGGTATCGTCCCATGCAGCCGGTACAGTCTTTAAAAATTCCCGAGCAATGTTATATTCGATATTTTCGGGAGCATCGCCGATATGTTGTACTCCCGATTCAAAAACTACCGATAAAGCCAACTGGTGCGCTGCTGTCGTCTTTTGATGGATACACCCGTTTTTATCGGCAAAATCTACCGGGACATAATCGGTCGACCCGATAGCCCCTCGGATAATCGCCGAGTTTATATTATGGATATCGGGAAAAGTCGTAAAAACCGTATTCTCCAACACGGCCTCAGATGTCAGCAAATGCGGCCATGTTCTCCTCAAACCGGTCGGTTTAGTACAGGCATGTAAATTAAGCAACAACTGCTTTTCGGCCGTTACCTTCAAAAGCAAATCGTATTTCTTCATCATAGCCTGATCGTCACTTTCCCAAAAATCGACTTTCAACCCTTTAACTCCTTGCGCCTTCCAATTCTGTACCATAGAAGCCATCGCCGACTCATCGGAAGGAAGCGAGTTTTGATTCACCCATACGAACACTCCCACCGATTTGGAGGATGCATAATCCACTACCTCTTTCAACGAAACACCGTTTTGCTCCCAGCATTTGTCCAATGTGAAATATTCCCAACCTTGCTGTTTAGCCCAATCTATATATTTCCTAATGCTACTCATGCTAAGATAATCGGAGTGGAAGTCTTCTCCGCCGAAATTCCACACGGCACGTCCGGGTTTTACCCACGACAGATTAGTCAAGGTCGTTTTATCGTTCAAATTTTCCAATATAACCGACTCTGCTATCGATTCTAAGGAACCCACCATAAGAACTCTCCACGGCGTATACAAGGGAAGGGTAGCAGCGACATTCCCCACCAACCGGTAACCGTAGGCTTTCGTCTCTTCATTCACAAACAACGAGCTTCCACAATAATTCCCATTGACCATCGCTTCGGTCAACAACAGATAATCGCTTCCCGCATGAACCAGCAATGGCAACGGGGTATATAGTTCACATGCCATAAATTCTGTATCGTTCTCTTCATAAAGAGCCTGATTATTTTTGGTATATTGCTGTGAATAAACTTTTTCCTGTCTTACCGGCAAACATTCGCTATTTTCGGCATAAACCGAAATGTCTCCGCTACCGAGAATCGCATAGCGGTAAGCCACGCCATCATCATACACCCGAAAAATAAATTGTACGGTATGTCCGTCTTTATTACATGAAACTGTCGCCTCTTTATATGTATTATCATATCGACTGCGCTTTCCCGACGGTAAGCTATACGAATCGTCCACCAAACGTTCGGTAAAAGAAGGTTCGCTCAATCCCGTTGAAAAATCGCCTACCGAAGTGGTAATTCCCAAAGCCGATTTTTCCACAATAGAGGTAGACCCTTTCACGACCTTATAATACAAAGCATCGTTATCGCTCACGACAACAAGTTTTATAGAATCGGAGGGAGAGACGGTTTCTCCGACGACAGTCTCACCCCATACCGGGCAGGCTCCTGCCATCATCGCGCCGACCAAAAGACCATATATACATTTATTTTTCATTGTCAATATTTACTTCCTGTTTCTACAATAAAGCTACTTCACGATTACTTTTTGCACGACTCGTTCTTGCTGTACAATTACCCCCACCAGATAAGCACCGGGCGGAACAGGTATTCTATTCACACGACCTGTTATCTCGCTCTCGTACACAATTTGGCCGGACAAGTTCACTACTTTACAAAATCCATCGGAATCCATAGTAATTACAATTTCGCGATTCTGCGTAGCGACATCGATTCCTTCGGCTACCGGTTTTGTAACAGAAGACGGTTTGTCACTGCCGAACAGTTGCCATTTCAAAAGCTGAAAAGAATCGGCTCCGTTATTTTCGATCGTCCTCAAACGATAGCCTTTATATAATTTAGTACCATTTACTGCAAATTTCATAGTTGCATACCGGCAAGGGAATACAAATCCATTGACTTCGCTTACGGCTTCCCAGTCTTTGTCAAAGCCTTCGACAACCCAACTCTTAGGGTCTCTCTCGGGATAATCCTGACACGAAGTCAACGTATAATAGTCCAATCGATACGGTTTATCTAGTTCTACCTCGACATTGAATACCGGGCTTTCGTCACTATAATACTTCCGTTCCATATCCCGGTCGAAAAGATTAAAATATCTTTCATCGGCAATCGTAAAGGCTCCGAGCGGAGAACCTATCACATTGGAAAAAACATCGATATTTTCGGTAATATCTACCGGAAAATTTTTATGATCGGACGATTCATAATAAGGTATCCCGAACAATTGTATTTCCCCGACATTCCGCCCTTTCGTATCGATACGATAATATCGGGCTGACTTGCCTGCATCTGCATGAGGTTGACGGTTTATCGTAAACAAGGTAGCCGCACTATAACGGGTAGAGGCCCCGGAAGTCAATTGCGAGTAATTTCTCCCGTCAACCGAATATTCAAGGCTCCATGAATCGACATTTTGAGATGTAACTTCTCCCTCGGAAAATAGATAACCCGTAATCAAACAAGGGTCTGTACAGGTAATATATATGTAATCCGAAGAACCCTGTAAATCATAAGCCGTGTATTCATCGTTATCATTCAGAGCAGACCCGGAAATATCTTTTCCGTTAATCGTGATTACAGCATTGTCGGTAAGGTCATAAGCATAAGCTGCCTTCATCTTTTCGGGCTTCGGCATTTTAACCTCGGTCTCCCAGATTTCAAATTTATCTATATTAGGGCCACCGCCATTGTAAGGTGTGATTTTTATCGTATTATCGCCCTTATCGAGATAAATATACGAAAGCATCATACCGACCGGAGGGCGGTTCCAATCTTCTGTCGTCTCCGTCATACCTATCACCACCGGTGCATAAAATCCCGTTTGAACGGCTATGGAACGAATGAACATACTCGTGTAATAGGTACGGAACTCATAAGTGCCTTCCTTATCAACATAGACATTCCTAAACAAAATCTCGGACCCACTGTCGTTGTCCCCTACATAGGCATCTCCCGAATATCCATTCACATATTTGACCTTTACCGGAGGTGTGAGAACCGCATCCTCTGCTTCCAACACTAAAAGCGGATTTTGAGCGCACAAGCCGACAGCAGGCAACAAAGAGAGTAGTAAAATCTTAATTTTTTTCATTCCTTCGCAAATACAATTAAGCATAAGAACCACTTAGAATCTTTCCTAAACCAAAGACTCCAACAAGGATACTTCACAGTCGAAAAGGATAGAGAAACAACCGTTGTCCGAACAATATCTGTACTTACACGAGTTTTTCATGTTGGTAACATTCCAAGGGTTTTACATATCTATGACACAAAAAACATCATACACCCTTATACCAAATGAAAAAAAATTTTACTACCACAAATAGCTGTACTGATCGCCTAAAAATTTTTTGATTTTTTTCAAGGCCGTGGTTATCTGACCCTCAACGGTTTTTACCGAAATATTCAACCTCCGAGCTATTTCCTGATTCGTAAGATTCTCACTTCGGCTAAGCAAAAAAATGTTCCGACATTTGTCCGGTAAAGAAAAAACAGCCTCCTGAATCAAACGATATAATTCCTCGGTTTCAAGAGTAGACACACTGGTATTGATCGTAGAGACTTCCACTCCGTCGAGACCTACCGTCTCTTTCTTTTTTCTCAATTCATTCAAACACTTATTTTTCGCTGCTTGGAACAAATAGGCTTTCAGTGAAAGCTGTATCTGAAATGTCTCTCTGTTTTCCCATAAATAAATAAAAATATCCATCGCCAACTCTTCTGCCACATTCTTATCGTCCAAATGGAGATATATGAAACGGCACAAAGGAGTAAAATATGTTTCAAATAAAGATTTGAACGCATCCTCATTTCCTTCACGAATCTGCCTAAGCAATGATATGTCATTAGTGATATTCGCTACCATTATTACAGGAAAACTATGCAAAGAAAATAATATTATTCAAGATAAAAAAATAATATTCACAGCAAAAATAAAAAAATATAAAAGCCTCGAAAGATTTCTACTTATTGATTACAAAGTAATTATAAAATGGATATCTATACCAATCAGACATTTTTTCTTTTTTATTATCTACACATATAAGGGTCAAGCCCGATTTTTGTGTCTAAGTAATTGAAATCTTAAAATTCCATCAAACATGAATAATAATCTTCCGTGGGATATAATCATCGCTAAATTCGAAGGAATCTCCCTATCAGAAGAAGAGCAATCGCAGCTACAAAACTGGTTAGCGGCCGATGACAAAAACAAACTTCTTTTCGATGAACTGAAAACCCTTTGGGATAGCATCCAAGCAAAATCGGCCAACTACAATCCCGATGTAGATTATTATTGGAAAAAATTCCAAGCCTATATTCACAAAGATACTATACAGAAAGAACCTATAAAGGTAAAAAAGATTGTTCCCCGGTTACATTTCGGCAAGAAACTAAACCGCATTGCCGCAGCTATCAGTTTATTATTAATCGTTTCGGGGATAGGGTATTATTTCTTTTCCAGCAACAAATCTTTGAACAGAGAGACAATTGTCCAAACTTATTCGACAATTACAGGAAAATCGAAATTCATACTTCCCGATGGCAGTGAAGTATGGTTAAATTCACATTCGAAGCTGGAATACAAAAATCTTCATGCCGACATGCGAGAAGTCGAATTGAAAGGCGAGGCTTTTTTTAAAGTTCAGCACGATGAAAGGCCGTTCATTGTCAAGACCAGCGACATAGCGGTAAAAGTACATGGTACACAATTCAACGTAAGCGCCTACCATACTGACGAAAAATCGGTAGTGAGCCTATACGAAGGTTCGGTATCGATGCATGTATTGGGCGACGATAGCTCGAACTGTTATCTGAAACCGGGGGAAGAAGGCTCTCTCGATAAAAAAGACAAAACAATTCGGGTTGAAAAAGGAGACGTAGAATTTGCAAAAATGTGGACTAACGAAAAAGTCAAACTGGAAAACAAAAATCTTCATGAAGTTTGCAAATATCTTTCCAAATGGTATAACGTGAACATCATCATCGACCCAGCTTTGCCCGACGATCAATCTTACACGTTTACCCTCCATGACCAAAGTCTCGAAGATATCATTCGTATCATGTCGAACATATCTTCGATAAACTACTACTTTACAGAAGACAACACATTAATGATAACCCTTTAACACATTATTGCCTATGACGATACATTAAAGACAAACCACCTATGTAGAATGAATGATTAAAAATTTTTATTCTTAAACCCAAAAACAAAAAAAAGAAAGAGAACTTATTAAGTTAACTTTAATATACCCATGATATGAATCTAAAGAAAAAATTGGCTGTATTTCTAGCCATTTTATTCTCCTTGAACTTGTTTGCTCAAGCACCGGGAGAAACCATAACAATTTCTTTTCAAAACATTCCATTATCCGAGGCTATCAAAAAAATAGAAAGTGTAAGTAAATACACGTTCTTTTACGATGCCTTAAAATTGAATGTCGATCAAAAAGTATCGCTGAACGCCCAAAAGACACCTATTCAACAAGCAATATCCCAAATGCTTGGAAATTCGGGTATTAAATTTGAAATTAAACAGTCTCAAATCATCTTATATAACAAAAACGTATCCTCTGATGAAAAAAAGATTTCCATACGAGGAAACGTTACAGATGTCAACGGCGAGCCGCTTATCGGTGTAACCGTCTCGGTAAAGGACAATCCCTCTATCGTGACTATCACCAATGTAGATGGTATCTATGACATAAAAGTGCCCGATAAAAGTGCCATACTACAATTCAAATACATCGGGTTCGCTTCTCGTGAAGAAGCCGTGAATAGCCGAAAAATTATCAATGTGGTGTTACAAGACGCAGCGACCCAACTCGAAGACGTCGTAGTCGTTGGATACGGAGTACAGAAGAAAGCATCGGTAGTCGCAGCTATCACCAGTGTGAAACCTCAACAATTACAAGTAGGGACGACTCGTTCGTTGAGCAACGACCTCGCCGGTAACATCGGGGGTATCATCGCCGTTCAACGCTCCGGTGAACCGGGTTATGACAACTCCGAATTCTGGATTCGCGGTATGAGCTCTTTCAAGGGCAGCAACTCCCCGCTCGTACTTGTCGATGGTGTAGAACGCTCCTTGAACAACCTCGATATTTCGGAAATAGAATCGTTCTCGGTACTGAAAGATGCTTCGGCAAGTGCCGTGTACGGTGTACGTGGTGCGAATGGTGTAATCCTTATTACAACCAAACGAGGACATTCCGGTAAGACGAACATCAACGTATCGGTAGAACACTCTATCACTCGTCCGGCCAAATTACCCTCGTTCCTCAATGCGGCAGATTACCTTACGCTCTTGAACAATATCAATATCCAAGAGACGGGGACAGAACTTTATTCGCCGGAACTAATAGATAAATACCGCAGCGGATACGATACCGAACTATATCCCGATATAGATTGGATAGATGCAATTACAAAAGACGTCGCTCACAACACGAGGGCCTCGTTCGACCTTTCAGGAGGTAACGAGAAATTGCGTTACTCTTTCGTCGGCGCATACTATAACGAAGCAGGTATTACCGAGAGCGACAAAACTCAAAACTGGAACTCCAATATCTCGGTGAATCGATTCAACTTGCGTACCAACGTAGACATGAACGTCACCTCCTCTACATTATTGACATTCAACATCGGCGGATACCTTCAACAGAGAAACGCACCGAAAGACGGTATCGACGATATTTTCGGCGCTGCATTCAAAGCTACGCCGTACATGGTTCCGCTGATTTATGAAAACGGGGCCCTTCCCAAACCTCGTGAAAATGAAAATCCGTGGGCCAAACTGACACAATCGGGTTTCAAACGTGAGGCAGAAAGTAAACTGGAAACCTTGTTCGCCGTGGAACAAGACTTAAAATGTATCTTACCCGGTTTGAAAATAAAAGGTATATTCTCTTACGACTACTATTCACGAAACGGAGTAAACCGGGGCAAAGCTCCCCGTTACTATTCGCCGGCCACGCAACGCGACCCGGTGACCGGAGAGTTAATACTGACGGTTCTGAGCGAAGGAGACGAATTCTTGGGCTACGAAAGATGGGAAGACTATGGCAATTATAGCACCTACTTAGAAGGAAATATCACCTACGACCAACGATTCGGAAATCACTCGGTAAGCGCATTGTTGTTGTACAACCAACGCAACTACGACGACGGTGACCAAGTGCCCTATCGTACACAAGGTTTCGCTGGTCGTGCGGCATATACATACGCCGACCGCTATATCGCAGAGTTCAACTTCGGTTATAACGGTTCCGAGAACTTTGCAAAAGGCAACCGTTTCGGTTTCTTCCCGTCTATCGCTGCGGGCTGGATTGTTTCGGAGGAAGAATTCATGCGTCCGGTACAAAACTACATCAATAAATTAAAACTGAGAGCTTCTTACGGTTTGGCCGGGAACGACCGCTTTTATAACGACGACGGTTCTCAAAAACGTTTTGCCTACATCACTACTATCGGTTCGACCGACGGCTACAAATGGGGTAACTCCAATGCTTTCTACGAAAAAGGAGGTTTGCGCGAAGGTGATCCCGGTGTTGAGTCCCTGACTTGGGAAACCGTGAAAAAAGCCAACGTCGGAATCGAATTGGGTTTGTTCAAAATGGCCGAATTGCAAGTAGACTTCTTCCATGAAAGAAGAGAAGACATCTTCATGCAACGAAAGAACATACCGTCATCGGCCGGCTTCCCCTCCGCTCCGTGGGCGAACTACGGTATCGTGACAAACAAAGGTTTCGATATTTCATTGGATTTGAACAAACAAATCAACAAAGACTGGTTTATTTCGGCTCGGGCAAGTGTTACCTACGCCAAGAACAAAATCATAGAACAAGACGAAGATTTAGGTGTACTCGGCACTTACCGTTCGAGCACCGGCAAACCGGTAGGCCAGATATTCGGTTTGGTTAACGACGGCTTATATACCGAAGCCGATTTCGAAGACGTAACGACCGGTAAGCTGAAACCGGGACTACCGGTTCCAAAATTCTCGGATAGAGTTTATCCCGGAGATATAAAATACGTGGATTTCAACGGTGACGGAGAAATCACAGAAACCGATAAAACCGCCATCGGAGGTACGGTCAATCCCGAACTCGTATATGGTTTCGGTATTAACCTGAGCTATAAAAATATCGATTTCGGGGCTTTCTTTCAAGGAAACGGCCGCACCTATCGTATCATCGGAGAAAACCAAAAGAACTTCTTACCCGGTTCTACTATCGGTGCCGAAGGTAACATATTTACCAATGCCTCGGATGCATGGACAGTCGACAACCCCAGTCAAGACGTATTCTATCCGAGACTCCACATGGGCTACAACGCCAACAACGCCCAAGTATCGGATTGGTGGTTGAAAGATATGAGTATGTTGCGGTTGAAAAATGTAGAATTGGGATATTCATTCTCAAAAAATCTTATCAAAAAAGCTGCAATGGAGTATGCCCGTATATTCGTTCGCGGAACAAATCTTTTGCAGTTCTCCAAGTTCGACCTGTGGGACCCCGAACTGAATACCAGCAACGGTTTGAAATACCCCATCATGGCCACTTATTCTATCGGACTACAAGTAAGATTCTAAACCTATTAATATAAAAATTATGAAACATACAATCGTTAGATATACATTAGCTATCATCGGTCTGTTTTCGGTCACTTCCTGTACCGATTATCTGGACAATGCTCCCGACGATATTTTAACATTGGATATGGTATTCAACAGTAAGAACCGTACCGAGGAATGGTTGGCCGGTATCTATGACGGAATCCCCGACCCCTACACGCCCATGATGCGTAATTACGATGCCTATGCCGATGATTTCTCGCCTTCGCAAGACTGGCGGGCATTCTCCGACTGGGATTGTATCGACAAAATCTTAGGTAACTGGACTCCCCAAAGCGAGTGGAAGGGGAATTTTTGGAGCGACTTTCCGGTGAGAATACGCGAGGCTTACATTTTCTTAGACAACGTCAAGGCTCTGCCCGAGCAAGAGGTCTATCAAGCCGATGTGGACAACATGAAGGCCGAGGCACGTTTCTTGATTGCCTACTACTATTATCTGTTGGTGAATACCTACGGAGCCATACCGTTCCAAACCTCACTGGTCGACATGAACGACCCCATCGACAAGATATTGATAGGACAAACACCTTACGACCAAATAATCGATTGGCTCGATAAAGAGTTCAAAGCCGTATCGGAACTGTTACCACCCTCTTATACCGAAGAACGTAAATACGGACGAGCAACCTCGGTGATGGCGTTGGCTATCCGTGCCCGTATGCTTCTTTTCGCTGCAAGTCCGTTGGTAAACGGGAACGATGACCCCGATTATGCCGCTTATACGAACAATAAAGGTGAAGCAATCTTCAACTCTACCTACGACCCCAAGAAATGGGAACGTGCGGTAAACGCTTGCAAAGATCTTTTGACCGAGGCCGAAGGCAACGGTTATGCCTTGTACAAAGAGTATAACGGAGATGGTTCGATCGACCCCTTCATGTCCTATTCCAATATGTGTTACAAAGAATTCAATCAAGGTAACAAGGAAATTCTGTTCGCCCGTCCCGATGTAAGTTACGACCTTTACTCTCAACACTCGGTTCCCCGCGGATCCCGTGGACAAGGCGGTTTGGGAGTTACTCAGGAATTGGTCGATGCGTTCTTCATGAGCAACGGTCTGCCCGCTATCACAGGGTATGAGCCTAACGGCGAGCCTATCATCAACAAAGCCTCGGGATACAATGAAAGCGGATTCTCTACCCAGCCCGATGTCAGAAAGACCAAATGGATCGAAGGAGACAAAGATGCCAAAGAATCCAACACCGAAAATACAATCGCTCCGGCCGGAACATTCAACATGTATGTCAATCGCGAGCCTCGTTTCTATGTATCGGTGCTTTACAACGGTGCTTGGTATCGTCAATCGAGCCGTTATGTGGATTTCTATTACGAAGGAGAAGACGGCCGGCCCGCGTCCGGTTCTTTATGGGATGCTCCGCAAACAGGTTATCTGTTGAGAAAACGCGTACACCCCGAAACGAATATCCTCAACTACTCCATTCCCTATCGTCCCGGTATTATCTGCCGGTTGGCAGAAGCCTATCTGAACTATGCCGAAGCTCTCAACGAATGGGCTCCCGAGCAAACCGACGAGATACTGAAATACGTGAACCTCGTAAGAGAGCGCGCAGGTATCCCCCAATATGGAACAGGGAAAGACAGCAACGGATTAGACAAAATCCCCGCACCGGCCGATCAGACCGCTATGCGTGAAGCGATTCGTCGCGAACGTCGGGTTGAGTTCAACTGCGAATATGCTATCCGTTTCGATGATATCCGCCGTTGGAAACAAATCGATATTCTGCGCGGTGACTTCTACGGCATGAACAAGTTCGGGACAGAAAAAAGCTGCGACAAGAACAACGAGAATGCCTACTTCAAACGTCGCGTCGAAATCACACGCGCTTTCAGCGAAAAGAACTATTGGTTCCCCATTCATCAAAATCAATTGGATAAGAACCCCAACCTCAGACAATTACCCAAATGGTAAATTCAATTTTGAAACCTAAAAGTATAAATGTATGAAAACGATATATCATATATTATTCTCGCTTCTATTCGTACTGGCTTTTGTCGGCTGCGACGATGACGACGATAAAGTCATAGAGCGGAATCAATTGAAATTGACAGCCTCCGCCCAGTCGGCGACCCTTACTCCAGAGGCGACAGATGACGAGATTATTTCGTTCTCTTGGAACGAAGCGACCAGTTTAGGGGCAGACTACACTTTCTCCTATCTGTTTCAAATAGATATAGCAGACAACAACTTTCAGTCGGCAACCGATGTCCGCACATTCGGACCCAATGAATCGATCAGCTACTCATCGGCCGAACTGTACGACCTTATTGTAGAAAAATGGGGAAAGACAGCCGGAGAAGCAGTCTATGTGGAGGCTCGGGTAGCCGCCAAAGTGGAAGGTCCCAAATTCAAATATCCCGAAATAGCGACCACGAAAGTGCAAATAACCACCTATAAGCCTACATCGCAACCGCTCTATATTACGGGTACGGCTACGACCGGCGGTACGGATCTGAATGCCGCTGAGAAAATAACCGAACTATCCAACGGTCGTCTGTATAATTGGAGAGGCCAGTTGAAACAAGGCGGATTCAAATTCATCACCACGCTGGGACAGGCCTTGCCTTCTTACAACAAAGGGGCGGACAACAGCTCTGTCGTAAAACGTACAAGCGAAACGGAAGCAGACGATCTCTTCCAGATAAACGAGGCTGGATTGTATTACATCTACCTATCGCTTAAAGATATGACCATCTCATACAAGAAACTTCTATATGAAAACTTATATCTTGTAGGTAATGCGACTGCTGCCGGTTGGGATATAGAAAAGATTATCGCCATGACTCCCGATAACTTGAATCCCAACATCTTTACTTATCAAGGTGCTCTGCAAGAGGGGGAAATGAAAATCCTCGCCCAAAGGAAATTTGACGGAACCACGTTCAAGCCACTTGTCGAAAACGGTTCTATCGAAAGTACCGATGTACAAGTGACCCCGGGAGAACAGCCTGACTACAAGTGGAAGATAACCGCCGAACAAGCAGGTCTTTACAAGATCACGCTCGATACGGAAAAAATGGAAATCAAATTTGAAAAGCAGTAATCATGATCGCGCTACTATTCGGAAAATTCCGAATAGTAGCGTCGACCAATGAGTCTCGTCAAATTCGTTAAAACATCACACAACTCATCATGAAAAAAAACTTATTAGTTCTCGCTTTCCTTGTAGGACTACTGACTTGCTGTAAAAGCGAAGATGCTCCCATCAAACCCGTGAAACCCACTGATCCGGGAAGTATCAATAAGGAATACATGTCGCGAGCCGAAACGACTTTTGCCAATATTTTCAAATATTATTGGAGCGACAAAGTGCGAATGATGTTCGGCTCATATCCCAATACATTGGGAACTCCCCAAGAGCCTTCCAGCCCCGACTACGACAGTCACGCTTTCTTATGGGGATTGGGCAGCGTCGTTTCGGCCTTCAACGCTATCGTACAAAATACCGATAACGTAGATTTCCGAATGACCTACGAAAGCCGGTTGAAAGAGACACTGCTCAAATACTACAATACGACAAAAGAACCCATGTGTTTCGGCTGTTTTGTCAACCCTCACGATCAACGTCTATACGACGACGCTATTTGGGTGGGTATAGATTTAGCGGATCTTTACAGTAAAACCAAAGATAGCTGGTATCTCGACTATGCAAAAAGCGTATGGAATTTCGTACTTTCCGGGAAAGACGATGAACTCGGAGGCGGAGTTTATTGGGACGAAAATGCCAAAGACTCCAAAAACACTTGTTCCAACGCTCCGGCCGTGGTTCTCGCTTTGAAACTCTATCAAATCACCAACGATGCAGCGTACTTGGAGAACGGTAAAGATATTTACAAATGGACAAAATCGAAATTACAAGACCCCTCCGACTACCTCTACTGGGATTGCATCAAAACGAGCGGTAAAATCGAAACCAGCAAGTTCTCTTACAACTCGGGACAAATGTTGCAAGCAGCCGTATTGCTCTACAATGCGACAGGCGAGGAACAATATCTCACCGATGCCAAATTGCTCGCAGAGGCTTGCTATAATTATTTCTTCGAAAACTTCATATCCAACTCGTCGGGAGAGCAATTCCGCATTCTCAAAGACGGAAGTCGCTGGTTCAATGCGATCATGGTCCGCGGATTCCTCGAACTGAACAAAGTCGAGAGCAATGGAACTTATATGATCGCCATACGCAAATCGGTCGACCATGCATGGAAATACACCCGGGATGCCGAGACCGGACTTTTCTTCAAACAATTCAGCGGGAACGACATAACGGACAACCCGGGAGATATTCTTGCGCAAGGTGCTATGGTTGAATTATTCGCAAAATTAGCAGTTAACTAATAATTAAAATTTTTATCTATGAAATTAAACGGAATTATAGTCGCTTTATGCTCGGTCGGAATCCTCAATGCACATGCCGAAAACGTAGCTATCGCCAAATCTTCTCTCGTGGGAGACGGGATAGTAGAATTCGTTCCGCAAGGATTCGACCAAACGAAAACCCCCTCTTTAATTCTTAAAGAAGAACCCACGGCAAAAGGGTCTGTACCCTCCGATTGGGAATTATATCCACAATTCACCGTCGTGGACGGAAAAGCCAATGCCTCATTGAGCCTGACCGGTGAAATAAGTCTGTATGGCGGTGGCGAAGTTACCGGGCCTCTATTGAGAAACGGCCAATACATAAAACTCTGGAACACCGATACAGGAGCCTACGGCGTCGATGGCGGTAAACGACTGTATCAATCACATCCGTGGGTATTGGGTGTGAGAAGAGACGGTAGCGCTTTCGGTATTTTGTTCGATAGTAGCTGGAAATCGGAACTACATACCAATTCCGACAAAATCGAATTTAACACAGAAGGAGCTCTATTCCGCATTTACATCATCGACAGGGAATCACCCAAAGATGTCCTCAAAGGCCTTGCCGAATTGACCGGGACCATCACGATGCCTGCCCGTTGGACTCTGGGCTACCATCAATGTCGTTTCTCCTACGGTAGCGAGCAGAAAGTACGGGAAATCGCAGACAATTTCCGTAGCAGAAATATCCCTTGCGATGCTATCTGGATGGACATCGATTACATGGACGGCTACCGTATTTTCACATTCAACGAAACTAATTTCCCCGACCCCAAAGCCTTGAATGAGGAACTTCATCAAAAAGGATTCAAAGCCGTATATATGATCGATCCCGGAGCCAAAGTGGACAAAAACTACCACGTTTACCAATCGGGTACAGAAAACGATGTGTGGGTAAAACGCCCCAACGGTGAAATTTACGAAGGTAAAGTATGGCCGGGATATTGCGCATTCCCCGACTTTACCATGCCCAAAGCCCGTGAATGGTGGTCCAATTTATATAAAGATTTCTTGGCATTGGGAATCGACGGCGTATGGAACGACATGAATGAGCCGGCCGTTACCGACGACGATATTCCCGAAGAAAACCGCATTGGAACCATGCCTTACGATACTCCTCACCGAGGAGGCGGCAATTTACCCGCCGGCCCTCACCTGCTCTACCACAACGCCTACGGTCGTCTTATGGTCGAAGCCTCGTATGAAGGGATTATGAAAGTCAACCCCGAAAAACGTCCCTTCCTTCTTACGCGTGCCGGCTTACTGGGTTATCAACGATATGCAGCAACTTGGACAGGCGACAACTGGGCCGGTTGGGATCACTTGAAACTTTCCGTACCTATGTCCATCACATTAGGCCTTTCAGGTCAAGCATTCAACGGTCCCGATATCGGAGGATTCTTAAATAATACGGATGCCGATTTATGGGCTCATTGGTTGGGATTCGGAGTATTCTTGCCTTTTGCCAGAGGTCATGCTTGTGCGGGAACCAACGACAAAGAACCGTGGGCTTTCGGCGAGGCCATAGAAAACACCTCTCGTATTGCCCTCGAACGTCGTTACCGCTTGCTTCCCTATTTCTACACGTTGTTCTACGAATCCCACAAGACCGGATTGCCCGTTATGGCTCCTGTATTCTTCGCCGACCCCAAAGACCTGAGATTGCGCAGCGAGCAACAGGCTTTCCTATTGGGAGACAATGTTCTTGTTATTCCCGCTTTCGCCGAGAATCCCGTATTGCCTTACGGAATTTGGGAAAATATGACACTGATCGATGGAGAATACAGCGATAAGTACCAAGCCAAATTGAAAATCAAAGGCGGAAGCATCGTCCCGGTCGGAAAAGTTATACAAAGCACGACCGAAAATTCGTTCGAACCTCTTACTCTTTTTGTATGCCTCGATGAAAACGGAAAAGCCCACGGTCAACTCTATTGGGATGCCGGAGACGGCTGGAATTTCCAATGCGGAGATTATAGCTTGATGACATTCTCTGCCGAGAAGAAAAACAATCAAGTAAAAGTCTCTCTCGCTTCCAAAGAGGGTAAACGTAAAATAGAGAAAGAAATCAAAGCTCTGAATGTAGAATTAATGATGAACGGGAAAGTATATAAAGGTTCCGGTTCGTTGAAAAAAGGTGTAACAATAAATCTTTAAAAAATGAAGAGAGTGCATCGGTCGATGCACTCTCTCTTTACTAAAACTTTTTTATCATGAAAAACAGATATTCCATCTGGCGACTAATGTCGTTAGGAGCTGCTTTAATGACGGCTCCGTGGCTACAAGCCCAAGACGTGCTTGTAACGCTCGAAGCAGAAAAGGGAATAATCACACTGCCTGCAAAAGTAAAACCTGTCGACGGTAGTACCGTAGAAGGAATCTCGGGCGGTAAATATGTAGGTGATAACGACCCCGGTAGCTCCATAGTTTTTAACGATGTTGAAGTGCCCGAAGCCGGGACTTATGAATTCAAGACTTATTACATGAGTATGCAGAATAGGTCTATTGCCGTTAAAGTCAATAACTATTCCGAATACATATCGACGGTCTCCAATACGACACCGGGTTGGGACGTACCTCCCACAAACGAAATGAGTACCTATATCTACATGGATAAAGGGAAAAATACGATAAAAATTACTCCTATGGGAAGCGGTGGCCCTAATATGGATAAATTCGAAATCATTACAACCGACGTAGAGCTTCCGAAACCGGGAGAGTTTCCTATCGTTCTCGAAGCCGAAACCGCTCAATTATTCGGAAACCTGAAAGTAAAACCTACCGACGGTTCTTCCGTTGCCGGTCTATCGGGAGGCAAATATATCGGAGACTTCGACTTAGCCGCTAACTCCTATTTACGGTTCAACAACGTCGAGATACCCGAAGCCGGGACTTACGAATTGAAAGTCTATTCGATGGGGGCGAGCCGAGCTCTCACCATCAAGGTCAACCACTATCAAAAGAGTATCATTCGTACGAAAGACTCCCCCAACTGGGACAATGCCCCTACCTCAATGGTATCTACCTTGATATATCTCGATAAGGGAACAAACACCCTGACTTTCGGACTACACGAGGACAATGGTCCCAATATCGATAAATTCGAGATATGTACAACGACCGAAGAAATAGACAAACCAGAAGTCGAGAAAATCGCTTACTCGTATGATTTTACCGACGAGGCCGAAATTTCTTCTACACAAGAAAATTCTACGCTTAGCTTGTTGACCGATAATGATGAATACACTTATTATGTTCCCGAGACATCGAATGTAGAAATCGTAGCCAAATGCCAGCAACCGGTACTCTTGACGGGATTTTTACTCTCAGCAGGTATCGACAGTGAAATCGACGTCGACACTTGGAAATTATATGCTTCGGCCAATGGCTCTACATGGAAAGAAATTTCTTACAATAAAGTAATCGATCTCGACGGAGCCCACCTATATGAAATAACCCGATATCCGGGAACCGCAGCAGCAGACGCCGCACAATATTACAAATTAGCGGCAACCCACGAAAATCTCGAAATTGCAGAATGGCAATTGTTCGGTCTGCCCTATGTCGCTTCGGGAGACAAAAATTTTCCGACCGACCTGACTGAAAATATCGATGTTCACTCCAATGTATCGGCATATCCTATCGGAGAATCGGGTGATAATTTCTCCGAAGAATTTTACAATCTGTTCGACCGGAACATGAACACCAAATATTATGCACATGAAGCAACGAGTTTTTATGTAGAAATAGATTTGGAAAAGCCCTATACGATCGAATCTTATGCAATTACAAGCGCTCATGATTATCCCGACCGAGACCCTCGCAAATGGATTTTAAATGCTTATAACGAAGAATTGGGCTGGGTAGAACTCGACCGTCAGACAGACACATACTTCCCCACCCGGTATTCTACTTTGAAATATAACGTAAACTCGTCCACGGGATTCACCAAAGTCATGCTCGACGTAGAAGCTAATAATGGAGCAAAAGACATTCAACTCCTTAAATTCCAAATCTTCGGTAAAGAATTTAACGGAGCCGGCATCAACGCCGCCCAGGACAAAACACTTTCCATCATTGCGGATCAAGGGAAAATCATTATTTCTCAAACAGAGGGCAAACCGGTAAACTACACGGTATATAACCTGTCGGGAACAGTGATCGAACAAGGTACGACTGATGTTTCATACCGAGAAATCGTACTGAATGCCGGAGCATACATTGTATCGGCTAATGACGGAAGTAAAAATAAAATAGAAAAACTAATTGTTAAATAAACATTGAACCATGAAATCCAGAAGATATAAACTACCCTTGATAGCCTTATCGCTATCATTAGCACTACCGGCTTTCTCCCAATCGTGGTTTACTCCCGAAGTAGAAAAAAGAGCCGAGGATATTTTAAAAAATATGACTGTAAAAGAACGCCTGACCTATATCGGCGGTATAGATTGGATGTACACCCGCGCTATTCCCCGATTAAATGTTCCGGCTATAAAAATGTCCGACGGACCGCAGGGCGTAGGTACATGGGGAGCTTCCACGGCTTATCCTTGCGATCTTTTACTGGCAGCCACATGGAATCCGGATATGGCCTATGCGTTCGGCGCAGCTTTGGCACAAGACTGCAAGGCTCGTGGTGTAAATATTCTATTAGGACCTGCCGTAAACATCGCAAGAGCTCCTTTCTGTGGCCGGAACTTCGAATATATGGGAGAAGACCCTTTCTTGACGGCAACAACTTCTACCGGATATATCAAGGGATTACAAGAAAACGGAGTGATGGGAGTAATCAAACACTTCACGGCCAACTTCCAAGAATATGACCGTAATTATGTGAGTTCCAACATTGACGAGCGAACCTTACATGAAATCTATTTCCCGGCATTTAAATCGGCCGTCCAGAATGCAGAAGTCGGTGCTGTCATGAGCAGTTATAACTTGCTCAACGGCGTATGGACAACCGAGAATCCCTGGTTGCTCAAAGAAGTACTACGGGAACAATGGGGATTCAACGGACTCGTGATGTCCGACTGGGGCTCCACTCATAACTGTGTTCCGGCGGTTAAAAACGGACTCGATTTGGAAATGGCAGGAAATGAAATCGAAAACGAGGAAGCTCTGCGCCATTATCTCGAAACCGGAGAAATAAATATGAGCGAAATCGATTTGAAAGTCAAACATATCTTACAAACGATGATCGGATTCGGATTCTTCGACAAAGAACAATTAGATCCGAGCATTCCCCTCGACAACCCCGAAACGGCAAAAGCCGCATTGGAAATTTCGAGAGAAGGAATCGTGTTGTTGAAAAACGAATCAAACATTCTGCCGTTGAACGCCAATACGATTAAAAACATTGCCGTAATCGGTAATAACGCTACAATTTATGCGGCCGGCGGCGGAAGCGGACTAGTAAGACCTTTCCATTATGTGTCTTACTTCGACGGATTGAAAAAGCTGGCAAATGAAAAAGGCATCAACGTTACACTTGTCGATCTCTATGATCACATGGAAGATGTCCTGTATACAGCTGCCGGCTCGAACGAACATGGTCTCAAAGCCGAATTTTACAACAACGAGAATCTATCAGGAACTCCTGTAACTACCCGCGTAGACAGCCGTATCAACTTTGAATGGACCTCGGGACCCGATGCTGCCAATGTCGAGAAAAACTATTTCTCGGTCAAATGGACCGGTGAAATTCGTCCCCAAGAAACATCGAACTATACTTTCATCGTGAAAGGAGATGACGGTTTCCGTTTAATTCTCGATGGAAAAACGGTCATCGATGAATTCAAATCGGGTTCCACTCGTGAAAAACGTTATACCATGAAAATGGAAGCAGGAAAAGCCTACAAAATTCAACTGGATTATTTTCAGGGAGGAGGCGGAGCCTGTATCGATTTGGCATGGCTCAAAGACGGAGATGAAAACCGGTTCCAAAACGAATTGGACAAAGCCGACATAATCGTCGCATTCATCGGTCACAATTCAAGTAGCGAAGCCGAAGCCGGAGAACGGTCCTTCGGATTGCCCCAAGATGTAAAGGACCTCGTCCTAGCCGCCCAAAAGAGCTCCAAACCGATGATCGGAGTCGTCAATGCCGGCGGAAACGTAGAAATGCAAGACTGGGAACCTAAAATGAAAGGTCTTCTTTGGGGTTGGTACGGCGGACAAGAAGCCGGAACCGCGATGGCCGAAGTGTTATTCGGAGAGTACAACCCTTCGGGAAAACTCCCTGTAACATTTGAAAAAAGATGGGAAGATAATCCCTGTTACAACAGCTATTACGATAATGGGACCAAACAAGTGAATTTTACCGAAGGTATTATGATGGGATATCGTGGATACGACAAAGCCGGTACAGAGGTCCAATATCCGTTCGGTTTCGGATTGTCCTATACGACATTCAATCTTTCCGATATGCAAATCACGGAATCTTCCGACGACAAATATTTAGTCGAAGTTTCTTGCAAAATAAAGAATACCGGAAAGGTTGCCGGTGCAGAAGTCATTCAACTGTATGTAGGCAAGAACGGCAGCAGCCCTGTCGAACGCCCGATAAGGGAACTCAAAGGCTACCAAAAAGTATATCTTGAACCCGAAGAAGAAAAATTCGTGACTTTGTACCTTTCTAAAGATGCGTTTTCTTATTACGATGTCAATCGGAAAAATTTCGTTGTCGATAACGGGGAATACAACATCGAACTTGGATTTTCATCTCGCGATATAAAATTGAAAGACCAAACTCAAATCAATGTTGTTTCGGCTATTGACGAAGCCCGCCAAGATACCGAAAAAGGTAACTTAATTCCCTCGGTGGTTAAACAAGGTGAAATTATCAGAATTGCACAAGGCTGTGCTTCCGAATTAAACATTTTCGACCTTACGGGTCAAATGTTACTCAAACAAATTGATAAATGTACAATCGATACCTCTTATCTAAAAAAGGGAGCCTATCTTGCTTTGTATAAAATAGATGAAAAATTTCATACGGGTAAATTCATCGTTGAATAGCTTTTAAAACTTCCAGACAACAAAGAGGCCCGGAAATTAAATTTCCGGGCCTCTTCATTTTAATTCGTTCGTTATTCAACCGCCCAAAGCAGTTTCTCAAACTGGCATTTATCTGGGCAATAATTTTACTTTCAATTTCTTGTATGCACGATCGGCCTTCGCTCGCGCCTCCTCCACCGTATCGGCTGTCGCCAAAATCACACCTAATCGACGGTGTCCGACAACTTCCGGCTTCCCAAAAATTCGCATTTGTACTCCTTCTTCCGAAAGAACCTCATCGAGGTTACCAAATACAACTTTATCCGTATCTCCTTCTACAACGATAGCACGAGATGCCGATGGGCCATAGAAACGAACTCCGGGAACAGGTAACCCTAAAACAGCACGGGCATGCAAGGCGAATTGTGACATGTCTTGCGAAATCATAGTCACCATTCCCGTATCGTGCGGGCGAGGAGAAACTTCGCTGAAAAGGACATCGTCCCCTTTAATAAAAAGTTCTACTCCAAAAATACCATATCCACCCAAAGCATCCGTAACTTTCCGGGCTATATCCTGAGCTTTTTGCAATGCTTTCTCCGACATAACCTGTGGTTGCCAAGATTCCCGGTAATCACCATCTACTTGTACGTGACCTACCGGTTTTAGAAAAGTCGTCCCGGCAGAATGACGAACAGTAAGTTGAGTAATTTCATAATCGAACTGCACGAATCCTTCCACAATAACCCGACCGGCTCCGGCTCGTCCCCCTTCCTGAGCGTAGTGCCACGACTTATCGATATCATCGGCCGTACGCACGACACTCTGTCCGTGTCCCGAAGAACTCATGATAGGTTTCACCACACATGGCATGCCTATTTCTTTCACGGCCTCCTCGAACTCTTCTCGTGTAGAGGCAAATTTATAAGGCGACGTAGGCAATCCCAGTTGCTCTGCGGCCAAACGACGTATGCCCTCCCGGTTCATAGTCAGGTAGGCGGCCGTCGCAGTAGGTGTAACCGAATACCCCTCTTTTTCGAGAGCCACCAACGTATCTGTCGCAATAGCTTCTACTTCGGGAATGATGTAATCTGGACGTTCCGTTTCTATCACTTCTCTCAACTTTTTGCCATCGAGCATAGACAAAACATGACTGCGATGAGCGACCTGCATAGCCGGGGCATTGGCATACTTATCCAAAGCAACCACCTCCACACCATAACGTTGCAGCTCTATTGCTACTTCTTTACCCAATTCTCCACTTCCGCAAAGCAAAGCTTTCTTACCGACAGGAGTTAGTACCGTTCCAATTTCTACCATATATACTTGATTTTGTATGTGTTATTCATTTATACAAATGTCTTATGCTAACCGAAAAAATGCAGGCTATCCTCAACTATATACCGAGACATAACCTTTCTTTACATCTTATGCAAAGATACAGGAAAAATGAATGGAGTACAAATGAATAAACGGACTTCCTACTAACAAAAAACGGGCTCTCGTTTTCGAAGTCCGTTTCAATTCTTTGGAATACCTTTAATCTTCGACATGGGAACCGTCGCAAAAGGGCTGATTCGACGATTTTCCACAACGGCAGATAAACACCCGTCGTTTAATAACCATACTCCCATCGGAGAACATAATTCTTACATGCCCACCAATACGCAATGGACCGCATTCGATAACCTTTACGACCACCTCGGGTTTTATCGGCACAATAGTTCCTTTCATAGCTGCTTCTTTTTTAGTTTTATATTCACTTAAACAGCAAATCCAGCTCTTTTGTTTATTGTACCGTTAAACGATCGAGGCGTAGAAATTATTTTCTACGCCTCGATCTATAAACCTACGCATCACTTTATTAAAGCAATACTACTTCTATGTCTGCATCTACTTCATACATGCTCACTTTACCTTCGCGAGCCAACCATCCCAGGGCTGCATACAACTCTTTTTCTTTCAGTTTCGTTGCTTTTTTCAACCCTTTTACAGTTAATTTTCCGGACTCATCTAAGGCATTCCAAACCTGTCCTGCCCATGTTCCAATAACTTCTGCATTCATTCTTTTTTACGTTTAAATTAAACAACTTGAAAACACATTGTTTTAATCTGGCACAAAGTTAATACATTTTTCTTTAATTTTAATGCTTCAATGTGTTTTTTCATATTATCTACCCCCTCTACAAAAGAAAAATAGACACTATAAAAACACTATACGGGTGATTTTGTTTGCCCCAATCATCTATCTCCCCAGTATAATTTTCAATTCTTCTCTTGCCAAAAAAGAAGGAGCAAATTCTTCACGTGCTTGCTCTAATAACTGTCGCTCATTCTCATATCGAGCCGAGAAATGCCCCAATAATAATTGCTTTACACCTGCTTTACGAGCTATAATAGCCGCTTGCCGAGCCGTCGAATGACAGGTTTCCTTCGCAAGAGCTTCGGCATCGTCCCCGAATGTAGCCTCGTGATACAACAAATCTACACCTTCTATGATCGGTAACAAAGCCTCGTTATAAGCCGTATCGGAACAATAGGCATAACGTAACGGAGGGTCTGCCGGCGTCGTCAAATACGAGTTGGGAATAATTCGACCATCGGAAGTAACAAAATCTTCTCCCGCCTTTATCGCAGCTCTACGGTAAACCGGAACATTATAAAAACTCATCATATCTCCCAATAAATGTCGCATTCCTGCTTTCTCTTCAAAAAGGAAACCCGAACAGGGAACCCTGTGTATCATCGGTAAGGAACGAACTCTAATAGATTTGTCTTCATAAATCACCTCCGTTCTATTCGGCAATACAGGTTCGAAACGAACAGCAAAAGGCAAGTCCCGACAGAAAAAATCGAGTTGAGGCCGAAACACCTGCTCTGCCAGAGGATGGGCATGAATCACCAGCTCTCCGGTCCTACCTACTAACGCAAAAGTCGAAATCATTCCGATCAAACCGAAACAATGGTCTCCATGAAGATGGCTCAAAAAGATATGCCCTAATCTCGTAAACTTCAATCGCATGCGACGAAACTGTATCTGAGCCCCTTCTCCGCAATCAATCATAAACAAATTGTCGCGAATATTCAGAATCTGCGTACTAGGATAGTGACGAGCAGTAGGCAAAGCCGACCCACACCCCAAAATATTTACCTCAAACTTTCCCATTTCAAAGTTCCTTTGACATTTACAAAGATACGCATTTCCTCACTTTAACCTGCACTTTTTATAATCAAACAAAAAGACCGGCAAGATTGCCGGTCTTTTCTTTATAATACGCTTTTAATGCGCCTTATTTTTTCTCTGCGTCGAGTTTCTCTTTCAAAGCTGCCAATGCATCGATATCGCCCAAAGTAGTTTTTTCCATTTGAGGAGTTACGATAGCATCGTCTGCCTTAGCTGCTTTTTTAGCGGCTTTCTTAGCAGCATTTTCTTTCTTAGCCTCGGCCTTAGCTTCATCTTCGAAAATACGGCTGTGAGACAAGATGATACGTTTAGCATCTTTGTTAAACTCTATAACCTTGAACGGAAGTTTCTCTTCCAATTGAGCCTGAGTTCCGTCTTGTTTTACCAAGTGTTTGGGAGTAGCGAATCCTTCAACTCCATAAGGCAAAGCAATTACAGCACCCTTATCGAGCATTTCGATGATAGTACCTTCATGGATAGAATCAACGGTAAAGATACCCTCGAATACGTCCCACGGATTCTCTTCGAGTTGTTTGTGACCCAAGCTCAAACGACGATTTTCCTTGTCGATTTCCAATACTTGAACTTCGATGTCGGCTCCGATTTGAGTAAATTCAGACGGGTGTTTGATTTTCTTCGTCCAAGAAAGGTCTGAGATATGAATCAAACCATCTACGCCCTCTTCGATTTCAACGAATACACCGAAGTTTGTAAAGTTACGAACTTTGGCATGATGACGAGAACCGACAGCATATTTGGTTTCGATATCTTCCCACGGATCCGGTTTGAGTTGTTTGATACCGAGAGACATTTTACGTTCTTCACGGTCAAGTGTCAAGATAACGGCTTCTACCTCATCGCCTACTTTCATGAAGTCTTGTGCACTACGCAAGTGTTGCGACCAAGACATTTCAGAAACGTGGATAAGACCTTCGACACCCGGAGCTATTTCGATGAATGCGCCGTAGTCGGCCATTACGACAACTTTACCTTTCACTTTGTCACCCACTTTCAAATCGGGATCCAAAGCATCCCATGGATGGGGTTGCAATTGTTTCAAGCCCAACGCAATGCGTTTTTTCTCATCATCGAAATCGAGGATAACCACATTGAGTTTTTGATCGAGAGAAACTACTTCTTCGGGGTGAGATACACGTCCCCAAGAAAGGTCGGTGATGTGAATCAATCCGTCTACGCCGCCCAAATCGATGAATACACCATAGGAAGTGATATTCTTGACAGTTCCTTCGAGTACTTGTCCTTTTTCGAGTTTGGCGATAATTTCTTTCTTCTGTTGTTCGAGCTCGGCTTCGATAAGAGCTTTGTGCGAAACAACCACATTCTTGAATTCTTGATTGATTTTAACAACTTTGAATTCCATAGTTTTACCTACGAATACATCGTAGTCACGGATAGGCTTAACGTCGATTTGAGAACCGGGCAAGAATGCTTCGATACCGAATACATCGACAATCATACCGCCCTTCGTGCGACATTTGATATATCCTTTGATGATTTCGTCGTTTTCGAGAGCCGAGTTAACACGATCCCAAGAGCGGGTAGCGCGAGCCTTCTTGTGCGACAAAACCAATTGTCCTTTTTTATCTTCCTGATTCTCGATATAAACCTCTACTTTATCTCCTATTTTCAAATCGGGATTGTAGCGGAATTCGCTCATCGGAATGATACCGTCCGATTTGTAACCGATGTTTACGACCACTTCACGTTTGTTCAATGCGATAACCGTACCTTCGATTACTTCTTTGTCTTTTACCGTATTCAAAGACTGGTCATAAGTATTTACCAATTCATCATGGCTCTTATCACCATACACTTCGCCTTTTTCAAAGGCATCCCAGTCAAAATTTTCTACCGGGCTGTTTTTTAATTCTTCACTCATGTTAATTAAATAATTGATTTCTTGATTAATAAGTTAGACATTATATGGTCTTGTTAAAATCGGTGCGAAGATACAAAATCTTTTCCTCTCTGCAAATTATTTCAGAAATATAATCTCCTAACACCCTTTGACATAAACATATATTCATCTTTACAAAAAATTCCGCCATACAATAAACAGAGTATAATTTTGTTTTATTTAAAGAGAATATATACCCACCCATGAACAGACAAAAGATAACATGGTTGCAAATACTCCAAGGTTGGAGTATGTTATTGGTCGTAATAGGACATGTTACCTTAACCGGTATTTTCGAGAATCCTCAAACTCCGGTGAGCGCGACGATAGAGCGTGTCATATACAGTTTTCACATGCCTCTTTTCATGTTTATCTCCGGTTTCCTTTTTTATTTCACAAAAATCAGCCGAGACTTAGCCTATAAAGAAGTTGTGTTCGATAAGCTCAAACGGTTGGGAATCCCCTATTTGTTCTTCACCTTTTTCACCTTCGCCGTCAAGTTTATATTCTCACCATTCATGAAACGCCCGGTAGAATTGTCTTTACGACAATTTACCGACAGTTTTCTATATCCCGGCTCCAACCCGTTGAGCGAAATGTGGTTCGTCGCCACACTCTTTATCATCATGCTATCTTATCCTTTGCTGAAATATATGATAACGGGACATTTCAAAATCGCGGTATTAATTATCGGAAGTGTCGTACTCAACTTATTTTTCCCTCCCGATATATTCTTGCTTTGCCTTTCCAATGTGGCATATATGTTCCTTTTTTTCTGCTTAGGCATACTTTTCTGTAAATTCGATATACAACGTTTTTTGAGTCATTCCGGGAGTCTCCTACTTTCGCTCCTTCTTTTCATCGCACTGAATCTGATTCCCGACTGCCCGATTTTACTGTTAAACCTCACCGGAATAATCTTTTCCGTCTCATTGTGTCTGAACTTAACCCCGATAGTATCGGGACTATTCTCCTCCTTCCGAGACTATACGTTTCAAATTTTTCTATTAGGAATTTTTCCACAAATAGCCATCAGAATACTCTACTCCAAGATTCCACAAAACGAATTGTCCTATTGGAGTCTCTATATCATTAGTATTCTATTAGGGATTTACCTGCCTGTTTTCATAGCAAAAATCGTAGAGAAGATTCCCAACAAACTTATCCGCTGTTGTTTCGGACTCTGATTCTATCGTTTTTTCGCAAAAAAATCTTTCATCAAAGCGATACACTCCCCGGCCAAAACACCACACTCGACCTCTGTTTTAGGATGCAATACCTGAGGAGCGAAACGCCGGTAACCTCGTTTCTCATCGCCGGCTCCAAATACGACCCGAGCGAGCTGAGCCCACCCTATCGCACCGGCACACATCACACACGGCTCCAATGTCACATACAGGGTACAGTCGGTCAAATACTTACCGCCGAGCGAAGCCGCAGCCGAAGTAATCGCTTGCATTTCGGCATGAGCCGTCACATCGCCCAGACATTCGGTCAAATTATGTGCCCGAGCCACAACCCTATCTTTACAAACGATGACAGCTCCCACCGGTATCTCATCGGCATCGAATGCCTCTTTTGCCTCCTGCAAGGCCATTCTCATAAACCGTTCGTCCTTTGCTCTATCGACCATATCTTCTCATAAGCTTTATGGGAAACACTATCATTTCTCATACGATCCTGACAATATTCCCCACATAGTAGCTCTTGTCCTTTTTCTTAATTCTTCAAATAATATACCACCGAGGTCACGACCCGCACATGCTTCAAATAAGGAGTATTGGCATCCCTATCCTCGATAGAGAATTGTCCTTGATATGCCGATGATATTTTGCCCAATTTACTATCGGAGTCTTTGGCGAATTTTTCGGCGGCAACTCTCGCATTTTGAGTGGCTTCGGCAATCATTTCGGGTTTTAGTTCATTCAACTTGGTAAACAAAAACTGGGTGTTATACTGATAATCCCCGGAAACGATAGCCACCCCCTTTTCCAACAAAGAGGCTTGTTTCACGATCAACTCTCGTACTTTCTCTACTTGATTCGAAGATACCGTTATTACCGAAGTAACATTATAGCGATACGGGACACTTTGGTTTCCATACCGTTCGGCCTGCATATCTACGATTCCGGGAGCCGCAATAGAAATTTCGGCGTCGGATATCCCGTTAGCTTTCAGAAAATTTATCACGATTGTATTCTTGGTATTGATCGTACGGTAAATTGTGCCCAAATCATTCCCCAACTCCTTATATACCAAAGGCCAGATAACTTTATCGGCCGGAACCTCACGCTCCGACAAACCCTTTACCGAGACCGTACGCACAGCCTCCTTCGAACGAACGATACCTTGTTCGATTCGTTGCCCCAATAAAAACAAGCCTACTGCTATGATAATAGCCGGCACAATCCATTTGTTTTTCATAATCTTCCATATTTTATTTCTTACAAAGAAAATGCATGCCAGACTCAAAAGCAAATTTTATTTGCAATTTTACCGGAGATATAGACTATTTTCGCATTTATTGTCAGTAACTGTTTCAAAGATAATTATTCGCCATATCCATCAGACTTTTTCTTGCTCCGATTTCTTTTTTCATCGAATCTTCGTATATTCGCTTTTCCAAATTCGTACTTATGGCGCAACATAACCAATTGGGAAAAACAGGAGAGGAACGAGCCGCAGAATATTTGATTTCCAAAGGATACATTATCCGAGACATAAATTGGAGGAGTGGAAAAATGGAGTTGGACATCGTAGCCTATCGTGACAAAACGTTGGTTGTCGTAGAAGTCAAAACACGAAAAAACAACGAATTTCTACGCCCGGAAGAAGCCGTTACGCTCCGCAAGATAAAAAATATAATCCAAGCCACGGATGCCTATATTCGTATGTTCGATATACCTTTCGACATACGATTCGACATCATTACCTTAGTCGGGGAAAATGAAGACTTCCAAATAGAACATATAGAAGATGCCTTTCTTCCTCCATTAAACTGTCGATAAACATGAACGTAGAATCTTTGCGTGAATTCTGTCTGTCACTACCGCAGGTAACCGAATGTTTCCCATTCGATGAATGGGTGTTGGTTTTCAAAATCGAAGGTAAAATGTTTCTCTTCTGTGATTTGTCGGCCGAAGAGAAACGAATTTCGCTCAAATGCGATCCCGAACTTGCCATAGAGTTACGGGAACGATATCCCGAAATAGAACCGGGATACCACACGAATAAACGATTGTGGAATTCTATTTGGCTGAGACCTTCCATCGACGATAAAGTCATTTGCGATTGTATCGTCCATGCTTATAGCGAAGTGCTAAAAAAACTACCCAGAATCAAACGCGAACCTTTATCGGAACTACTCGAAGTATGGAAACAAAAGAAATAAAATTCCAAAAAACTCACTTAAAGGAGATCGGCTCGACCAATACATATCTCCAAGAATCGGACAAAGACAGACTTCTCCCGGAAGGAACCATCGTTTACTGCGACATACAACGATCCGGGCGCGGCCAGCGTGGAAATTCATGGGAATCTGAGCCCTTCAAAAATTTAACATTCAGTCTTTTACTCAGACCAGAACATATCCCTGCCAACCGGCAATTCTTACTTTCTGAAATCGTATCGCTGGCAACTGTCGATGTTCTGAACCGATACGCCACTGGATTCTCTATCAAATGGCCGAACGATATCTATTGGCACGACAAAAAAATTGCCGGTATTCTCATCGAAAATGTACTGAGCGGGAGTACATTCTCACGGGCTATTATCGGAATGGGACTGAACATCAATCAGAAAAATTTTTACAGCGATGCCCCCAACCCAGTTTCATTATATCAAATAACAGGTCGCACCTACAAGATAGAAAAAATATTAGACGAATTCACAGAGGACTTCGGAAAGCGATATACAGACACATTTACAAACTCCTCCGACCGTATCCACAAAGAATATATAGCGGCACTCTACCGAAACGACGGGGTATATCCGTTTTATAGCGACGGCAATATTTTCCACGCCTCTATTGCCGATGTCGAACTCGACGGTCATCTGCTTTTATCGACGGAATCGGGAGAGAAAAAACGCTTCGCTTTCAAAGAGGTTTCATTCTTGCTTTAAACGTTTCAAGAACGGACGAATAACCCCGCTGCTTTGAGGCAACTCATCGGAAAGTCCCGACAGCATGGAAAGTTGTTCCGAAAGATATTTATTGCTACGAACCCGTGCAGCAATCGTAAAATATTTTTTAGCACAAGCTATATCGTCGTCGATCACTTGCCTTTTTTCCTCTTTATATACGGAAGCAGAGATAGAAAGACCGTTCGAATCTTCAAGATACTGTTGATCTATCGATTTCAGTTTTTCCTGTCCCTTTATAGCATAATAGCTTCCCAAAAACAAGTTTGCATCAAAATTAAGATAGTCTATATCCAAAATAGTTTTCTGAACCTCGACCGCTGCGGTATCGTTTCCAAGCAACAACAAAGCATCGGCTTTGGCTTTCAAATAATTAATTTGCCCGGGCATCACCGACAACAATTCGTCAGCAACGGCAAGTATCTTTTCAGCATCATGCCGAAACACATAATACCCTAATAAATAATTATTCGTCACCCGAGTAAACCACGGCTGTTGTTCTTTCACCAACAAAAGTACCTGTTCATAAATGCCCGACTGTCCGATAGATCGAGACAACACGTCTATGCCGGTAAACAACGAGTCCAAAGACAGTCCTTGCATTTCCGAACGAACCACATATTGCATAATAGACGAAGAATCGTTCATCATTGCCGATGCAACAACCGCATCCACATACGTTTTCACCCTACCGGGACGGCGTTCCAACAATACGTCATACATAGTAACAGCCTCTTGCCACTCCCTATTGGCAAAGTGATCATCGGCTTTTCTCAGCACAGTACGATAAGGCATCTCGGCAAAAGCCGAAAAAGCGATACTACAAAAAAGGAAAAATCCTATTATCCGTCTTATATACATACATTTAATTGTCACCCATTATGAACAGACAAAGATAGTGAAAGGTGAGTGCAGAGACAAACGGAAATTTTATTTCCGATTTGACTATGCCAAACCGCATCCTATTTTCGTATTTACAAAGATAACAAATCAACTCTGTAATATAGGCAATACTGCCGACAAAAAATAAAACAGATTCCCTGCGAAACTTGCAGTAATCCAGTAAATAGTCCCGATGAGTTAATTAAACATAAACTTTGAACGAGTTCCATTCGGAAAACAAAATAAAGTAATATTATATTTATAAACTATAATCTTATACATAGCATTATTCCCATATCTTTGTAACAGTAATTAAAACAGTCCATTAAGATAAAAAGGCTCGTCTTCCTGTACTGTTATTTTCAATCCGAGCCGAAAAATTCCATCATGAAAAAACTTTACTCAAAACTATTGACGTTAGTCACTATCGGTTTTTACAGCCTATCTGTCTGGGCACAAGATGCTCCCGTCATTCAGAATTACAGCGATTATACCGGAGACTCATTCGTAGCCAACTGGGACAAAGTATCGGGAGCAGACAAGTATTTCCTCAATGTCTACACGAACGGGACCAACGTCCAAAACGTAAATGAAACCTTTGGCAACATCAACCACTCCAATGGGAAAATAGACCTGCAATCGCCCAATTACCCGAATGGCTGGGAGATAAACGTGAGTGAAAACGGCAGTACCGATATGGTCGTCTACGAAGGTGTAAATAAAATTATCCTCGATGCGACAGACGACTACATAAGCACCGAACAAATTATCGGAACCGGTGTGGAGAAATATATCGTTAACGCCAACCTCATCAATGCAGAAAATATCACCCAAGAAAATTCAAGCTTATTCAAGATTGAAATATTCGACAAAGCAGGTATACTTCTTAGCACCGGAACAATCGAAACTTTACTTTTTGCCCAAATAACCGAATTCAATATTTTCGACGGCTTCGGATACACACAAGCAAACATCGGGCGCATAAAAATATCTATCGAAAAAGGTGACGGAAAAATTGGAGACCTCATGATAAACTCTATCTCTTACTCTTGTACCGAGCCTTCGTATATTCTGAAAGATCAAGCAACGGCCGAAAATTCTTATCCTGTAACCAACCTCGACCCGGAAAAGGAATATTACTACTACGTCGCTGCTTCGGTGGAAGGAAAAACGACAGACGCATCGAACATCATCAGAGTAAATGAATTCCTCACTCCCAAAGCCTTAGACGCAACCGGCACATCGGAAAACTCGTTCACGGCAAATTGGGAAAGACTGCCCAAAGCAAAAGGATACATCGTGCAAGCGTACCAATATCACACCGCAACACAAGACAGTGAGAAGAAAATACTCGACGATTCTTTCGAAAAATCGACAGAGGGTACTATGGACGATCCGATCTCTGTTACCGACCCGGACTTATACACCGCAGTTCCGGGTTGGAGCGGGAAAAACATACTGGCAGCCAACGGTATGCTCGGAGCCGACAACGGAAGATTTCCCGTAAGCCTCTCTTATTTATGGACTCCTACAATGAACCTGTCATCGAATAACGGTAAATACAAAATCCACATCAAAGCCCATGGGACAGCCGGAGATTATCTGTCGATTTATCGAATAGGCTATATGATAGACAGCAACGGAGACGGAGAACCCGATGCCCTTAACATACATAAAGTAACGGCTTTCGACGAAAACGGATACGCCGAAGAATCTTGGGAAATGGAAGACGGTGCTGAAAACATGCAACTCTCCATCGAAGAAAACAAACTAAAAAGATTTTTCATCGACGAAATCACCATCATACAAGAAAGCAAGGCCGGAGAGGTTACGAGAATACCTCTCGTTCCGGTAACCATTTCGGACGGTTCTCAAACTTCTTATACTTTCACAGATCTCGAAACGAATGGAAACTACGGATACGAAGTGACCGGTATGCGTTACAACGACTATGAGGAAGAAGAATATTCCGAAACGTCTAACCTTATTACCGTGCAGTTAATACATTCGGGAATAGAAAGTAGCACAACTCAAAACGTAAAAGTAATCGCTTCTGAAAACTCAATCAACATAGTTCTATCGGAAAAGACACTCATACAAATATTTACTGCCAACGGACAACTTGTAAAAACCATAAATGGAACCTCGGGAGAAAATATCGTTTCTATCCCTGCTGCCAATATTTATATCGTAAAAGTCGGAAGCAAGATATTTAAAGTCATCGCCCGATAAATCATCGGAAATAGGAAATCACCTACACAATCGAGACCGACAAGGTAGACTTACTTTGCCGGTCTCGACTTTTCTCATAATCACTAATCGGATATTATTTTCTCTTCAAAGGTTACGTGAACCATAAAAATTGATTATTTTTGCATAAATGCGACAGTTTAATTAAAAGAACGAATCTGATTATGAATAACCGATACAAAAGGATTCTCCTGAAACTGAGCGGTGAATCGCTCATGGGCGAAAAGCAATATGGCATTGACGAAAAAAGGATAGCCGAATATGCCACACAGATTAAAGAAATCGCCGACATGGGCATAGAAATAGGTATCGTCATCGGCGGCGGAAACATATTTCGCGGATTGAGCGGAACTTCCAAAGGAGTAGACCGTGTAAAAGGGGACCAAATGGGCATGCTCGCGACTGTAATCAACAGTTTGGCATTAAGCTCCGCATTGGAAAAAATCGGACAAAAAGCCCAAGTATTCACGGCAATCAATATGTTCCCCATTGGCGAATATTATAGTAAATGGAGAGCTATCGAGGCTATGCAAAACGGAACCGTAGCCATTATATCGGGAGGGACGGGAAACCCATTCTTCACGACCGATACAGGCTCGGCCCTAAGAGGTATCGAAATAGAGGCCGAAGTCATGCTGAAAGGGACACGTGTCGACGGTATTTACACGGCCGATCCAGAAAAAGATCCTACCGCAAAGAAATTCGACAAAATCAGCTACGACGAAATCTATACCCGTGGATTAAAGGTCATGGACCTCACGGCGACCACCCTCTGCAAAGAAAACCATCTGCCCATTATCGTATTCGATATGGATACGGTCGGAAACCTGAAAAAAGTATTGTCAGGAGAGAACATAGGGACTCTGGTATATTAAACCCGGTCTTATATGGCTATTCTTAAAAAAAAGAGTACATTTGTTCACGAAACTAATTATACAGAAAAATTTCAACCTTATTCATTATGGACGACGTAAAGACATACTTGAACTCTGCCGAAGAAAAAATGGCTATGGCCATCGAATTCTTAGATGAAGCATTAGCTCACATTCGGGCAGGTAAAGCCAACCCCCGAATTCTCGACGGCATACGGGTCGATTATTACGGAAGTTTGGCCCCGCTTTCCAATGTAGCCAACATTTCTGTCCCCGATGCACGTACCATCGTTATTACCCCCTGGGAAAAATCCATGTTCAAAGTGATCGAGAAAGCCATTTTGGATTCAGAATTAGGCATCACTCCCGAAAATAACGGCGAAATCATCAGACTATCAATCCCCCCGTTAACCGAGGAGAGACGTAAAGCACTCGTCAAACAGTCGAAACAAGAAGCCGAAAATGCCAAAGTGAGCGTGCGCAATGCGCGCCGGGATGCCATCGACGGGCTGAAAAAGGCTCAAAAAGAGGGAATGCCCGAAGATGTCGCCAAAGACGGAGAAACCTCGGCACAAAAACTTCACGACAAATACATGAAGAAAATCGACGATATGTTTGCCGAAAAAGAGAAAGAGATACTCACCGTATAAAACAAAATCTAAAATATATTCAAAAGGGCTTTCATTTTCGGAAGGCCCTTTTCTTTTTTCTCGATTCAAAAGTTTCTGCTGTTTCTAAGGTTCAGTAGAAAATCCGTGGGGTAAGCATGAATTTTAACGATAAATCTCTCGTCGGCACACCATTCCGGTCTCTCAGAGAGGTTGGAAAAGATAACATAGGAGTTTGATTGTAAGGCTTACCCCCTCCATCACTACGTGACACCTCCCCTATATTTTGCGCTGCAAAACACAGGGGAGGAGGTTTAATACCTTTCTGCCACATTATTTTATCGAAAGAGAAGGATTGCATTTACACTTCTCCCCTATGTTGCTCCGCAACATAGGGGAGACACCGAAGAAACAGCCGTTTCTGAGGAGAGGGGTTAAAAAAGATCACATAGGATTTTTCAATTGTGGAATTTACCCCCCTCGCCCTACGGGCACTCCCCCAATATTTCTTCGGGAACACCCCATAAGGCTACGGGACACGGCAGGGAAGAGGTCCAAAATGCAGTTCAATTATAAAATGCATTCGTTGTTATCCGACTCTCGTCTTTTATTACATTTGTGGAATGTAAGAGTGGAGTGGCATAGCTGGAAATATGATTTCCTCTTGCCTCTGCATTCAACTTTTGCTATCTTTGTTCATTAAATTTCATTGCATGGAAGGTCTTGTCACAAAAAATACGGGAAGCTGGTATATCGTCCGCACAGAAAACGGAGATTCGATACGCTGTAAAATCAAAGGTAATTTCAGGTTAAAAGGAATACGCAGCACCAATCCCGTATCAGTGGGCGACCTTGTGGATATAGAGTTAAATCCCGACCAAACGGCTTTTATTACTCGCATACACGAACGGAAAAACTACATTATCCGCCGATCGTCCAACTTGTCGAAAGAGTCTCATATCATCGCCGCCAACATAGACCATGCCTTACTGATCGTAACGGTCAACACGCCTCCGACCTCGACCACCTTTATCGACCGTTTTCTTGCCACAGCCGAGGCGTATCGCATACCTGTATGCATCGTTATCAATAAGAGCGATACATTTACCGAAGAAGACCGGGAATATGCCGAAGCACTTCGCTACCTTTACACCTCTATCGGATATGACTGCCATTGTGTATCAGCGATTACCGGTGAAGGATTCGATTTCATAGACTCATTTATCGCAAACAAAATTACCTTGTTATCGGGGCACTCGGGCGTAGGAAAGTCTACGATTATCGACCGTATTCTACCGAATGCTCATGTAAAAATCGGAGCCGTATCCACTTCTCACCACAAAGGCATGCACACGACCACTTTTTCAGAGATGTACCCTTTGCCACAAGGTGGATACATTATCGACACTCCGGGTATAAAGGGCTTCGGAACTATTGATTTCAATCCCAACGAAGTGGCTCATTTCTTTCCCGAGATTTTTGAAATTTCCCAAAACTGCCGGTTTAACAATTGCACCCATCGACACGAACCCGGTTGTGCGGTATTAAAGGCGTTGGAGAACCACCAAATAAGCGAATCGAGGTATACGAGCTATTTGAGCATTATCGAAGATAGTTCGGAAGGAAAATATCGGGAAGCATTTTAAAAAGATTGAAGCGAATCGGCGCAATGAGATACAAAGGCATCGGAATTTTATTTTTCATGATGGCAAATATCCTACCGACAAATGCGGAGGGAAAAGACTTGCTTGTACCATCGAAGACCGACACCGTTACCATCGATACGCTTTCGACAAAAAACAGAATTTCACTACCCCTACCCAACACACTTGTCAACAAACAAATCGACCGTCTCGTCGAATATGCCAGAAAATACATCGGGACACCTTACAAGCGAGGAAGCAAAGGCCCCAACCGATTTGACTGTTCGGGTTTCACGCAGTATATTTTCAACCATTTCTCCTATTCCCTCAATGCAAGTTCCGCTTCTCAATATTTACAAGGAATCTCTGTTAAAGACGAAGAAATCTGCCGGGGAGATTTGGTATTTTTCAAAGGTAGAAATTCCCGGCGGTCGAATGTAGGACATGTAGGCTTGGTTACGGAAGTATATCCCGACGGACGATTCAAATTTATTCACGCATCCACATCACAAGGGATACGGGAAGATTGGAACTCCTCTCCCTATTATGCTCTACGATATGTCGGAGCCCGACGCATTTATTTCGTTCAAATCGATAAACGACTGATTTTAGATGCCATTCTCGAATTGGAAGATATCGATGACAACACTCCTTTTACCGAAATGGAAAAGAGTATTACGCCGCAGGAATTTTCAACTTTTGTCCGGGCTGAATAGCATTTCCTTTCAAATTGTTCGCCCGTTTAATATCTTCGGCCGAGACCCCTTTATATTTTTGAGAAATCGTCCATAGGTTCTCGCCTTTACGAACCGTATGATATTGACCTTTTGCTGACGAAGCCGTAGATGAAGCCCTGCTTTTACTTGTCGTTGTCTTGCTACAAACCGCCAAACGTTGCCCGATACGCAAATATGAATTTCTTCGCAAATTATTCCAAGAGCGCAAGTTACTTACCGACACTCCATATTTTTGAGCTATCCCGGAAAGAGTCTCTCCTTTACGAACCTTATGATAAACCGTTGTTCCGGGAGCCAACCCTGCCGGCTCAACGGCAAGCCGTCGTGCATACAGCTCCTGATTATGCGCAAAAATAGCATCCTGCGCTTCGATAAAAGCATAGACCTGTTGCGATGGCAAAATGAGCGCATAAGGCCGGATATTACCCGGTATGATGTCGCGACGATATTGAGGATTCAAACTTCGAATCTCCTCGATCGGAATCTGTAATACATCGGATATCTGCTGCAAATGGACTCGACGTGTCACTCGTACGGTATCCGTTAACAAAGGACGCCGGGTAAGTACCGGACAGATATTGTGGTCGCCATAATAATTCATCACATAATTGACTGCGATAAAAGCCGGGACATAGCCTCTCGTTTCACGAGGTAAATAGGGATAAATCTCCCAATAATCGGTTTTACCTCCCGAACGGCGAATAGCTTTACTTACATTCCCCGGGCCACAGTTATACGATGCGATAGCCAATGCCCAATCATGGTAAATACTATATAAATCTTTCAAGTAACGGGCCGCCATCGCCGAAGATTTAATAGGGTCCCGCCGTTCATCTACAAGACTGTTCACCTCCAATCCCATACTCTTTCCTGTCTTGACCATGAACTGCCACAAACCGGCCGCTCCTACCCGAGAAGTAGCATCGGGACGCAAAGCAGACTCGATAATCGGCAGATATTTCAATTCCAAAGGCAAACCTTCCCGTTCAAGAGCTTCCTCGAAAATGGGCATATAATATGTGCTCAATCCCAAAAGATTCTCAACAAGCGCTCTCCTTTTCTGTACATACATGTCTATATAACGGCGAACGACACTGTTATAAGGCATCTCGATAACAGTCGGCAGTTGTGATAATTTACGGATATAAACCGAATCGGGATAATCCACATTAACGCTATTCACCAAACAAGAATCATCTACAACAGCATATTGCTGCATATACCAGTCGGTCAAAAGATTATTCAAATCGGCCTCCATACTTTCGGGGTAAACGATAGCATTATCTATCGTATCCGACAAGGTAATCTCTATCGTGTCGGTATCTACGATTTCCTCGTCCGTTTCTATTTGGGAAAAACTATATAAAGATATTCCCAAGCCCATAAAAACAAGCCAAAATTTCTTCATAGCAAATAAGCATTAAAATGTAATCGCACATTGTAATCCGATCGATGGCAATACCGTACGTCCGGTAGGAATAATCGCCGGCTGCCACTTCATCGAAATATCGGGGCTGACATCAAAATGATACAACTGAGCATCGACATAAGCATCTATCATACAAACAGCATAAAGCCCTATCATACAAATAATACATAGGTCACGATTCTGTCTATAATAGTCTTTCCTCTGCTTCAATACACTGGTTAACCATTCCTTGTCTATATCTTCCTCGCGATACGACGACGAAAAAAAATCCATATAACTGTTCGTACCCGGATCACTGTCCATAATATCCAAATAGGCTCGTTGATAATCAGACAACATACGGCTATTCCATGTCGTGGCATAAAAAAGCCCTACATATCCGCCCACAACGATAGGCAATTTCCAATACCTATGGTTATAAATTTGACCCAATCCGGGGAACAAGGCCGATAACCATACGGCTCTCATCGGGTCAGGATTGAAATCGGAAGGTCTCCACGATTTACGTAAAGCCGCTTTCATTCCCAAAGAATCGGACGGAGCAAGCCCACCCAAAGAATCGGTAATCATCACCGGAACCGAATCTTGAAATAAAGCTCCAACACTATCTCCTGAAATAACCGAAATAGAATCGGGACGGTTATACCTCTCATTCTCTACTTCCACTGTATCGGCAGAATCAACTTCTACCTCTACTAATTCCTGATATCCAATATTCGAATCGGCCTTGACTTCGAGAATAAACAATGGTAATAACGCAATTATAAAAATAATAATCGCGGCACGTCTCAATTCCATGTCACCCGATATTCCCAAAATCTTATTTCAATTTATCGAACAAACCGATAATCCGTTCCAAATCTTCTTCGTTCTTAAATGGAATAGATATTTTCCCTTTCCCTTTTTCATCACAGGTAAACTGAACCTTAGCGTTGAAGAAATCGGACAAATGCGATTTCAGTACATTATACTCTTGTCGCATCATAACTTTCTTCTGCGCTTTCTTACGGGCTCGCTCTCCTCCGGCAGATAAAGTTTTAGCCAAGTCTTCGACACTACGCACACTCAATCCGTCGGACAATATACGCTCGTACAACTCCAACTGTAAAGCAGGGTCGGCAACAGACAACAACGCCCGAGCATGCCCCATATCGATACGTTTATCCCGCAATCCTATCTGTACCTCGGCCGGAAGTTTCAGCAAACGCAGATAGTTGGCTATCGTCGTCCTCTTTTTCCCGACCCGCTCACTCAGTTTTTCCTGTGTCAGTTGATACAACTCTATCAATTTCTGGAAGGCCAATGCAATCTCTATGGAGTTCAAGTCCTCCCGTTGAATGTTCTCGATAAGAGCCATCTCCATCAACGTTTCGTCCTCTACTGTTCTCACATAGGCGGGAATCGTTTCCAACCCGGCCATTTGCGCAGCTCTATATCGCCTCTCTCCGGCAATAATCTGATAATTTCCACCATCTATCTGCCGCAACGAAATAGGTTGTATAATACCCAATTCCCGAATAGAGCTTGCCAATTCTTCGAGAGCTTCCTGATCGAATTCCCGACGAGGTTGATCGGGATTAGGCACAATCTGGGATAATTCTATTTCATGAATAGAAGATGTGCCGCTGGTTACAATGTTATCCATCGAAATCAACGCATCCAAACCTCTACCCAATGCACTTCTTTTAGGAGTTGCCATAACTTATCGATTTTAGCCGCTTATCTATTTTTCATTATCAATTCTTTCGCCAGTTCCATGTGATTGACACTACCCCTCGACTCACAATCGTATAGCAAAGCCGGAAGCCCGTGACTCGGAGCCTCGCTCAAACGGATATTCCGTTGAATGACCGTATTAAATACCAAGTTCCCGAAATGCCCCTTCAACTCTTCATAAATCTGATTAGCCAAACGCAAACGAGAATCGTACATCGTTAACAAAAAGCCTTCGATTTCGAGCTGAGGATTCAATTTCGATTTTATGATCTTGATCGTGTTCAACAACTTGCTGATACCTTCCAAAGCGAAATACTCTGCCTGTACGGGAATAATAACAGAATCGGCCGCCGTAAGAGCATTGACCGTAATCAATCCCAACGATGGGGAACAGTCTATCAAAATATAATCATAATCGCCTCGCGCTTCGCTCAACACATGAGATAAAACCCGCTCCCGATTTTTCAAATTCATCAATTCGAGTTCTGCTCCAACCAAATCGATATGAGAGGCGACCAAGCCCAATCCCTCCACACAAGTTTCGACAACCGATTCCTTGATCGAGGATTGCCCCACCAAACATTCATAAATGGACGACTTCACCTGTTGCGGATCCACTCCCAAACCAGACGAAGCATTTGCTTGGGGATCGGCATCAATGAGCAAAACCTTCTTATCTAGAACCGCCAACGAAGTGGCCAAATTTATAGAAGTCGTTGTCTTTCCGACTCCTCCTTTTTGATTTGCAATAGCGATAATTTTACCCATACTGTTATTTTTTCTTCACGAAGACAGTGTAGCCGGAAGCAAAACGAAATCCCATTTCTTGCGCCGAGATACCCTTTCTTCACGAGTTTCCCATCGCAAAGGAATATCTTTTAATTTGTATTTCATTCTCTCGGATGCCCGAAAATATCATAATTGTTGATAAGTGACCCTTTTTGTTGATAAATCAGCAGAATCACTTCTCCATTTCCTGCGTAAAGATACACTTTTTTTACAAGAATCCTATGAGGATAAAATCTGTCTTTTACCTATTTTATGACTCCATATTATCCGTTAAAACATAAAAAACGAGTATTATTCATTACCTTTGCATAAAGCAAAAAATGAAGTGAGTCTCGGTATATCCGAGTGAACTTGTTTCTATTCTCAGCTTACCCTATCTTTGCAACATTCGAACATATTTTCTCTTTATATGAAAAAAATAACACGTTCTCATAAACCCCTCATTCTCATCACTAATGACGACGGCATACAAGCCAAAGGCATCCGCGAAGTCGCCGATTTTCTAAAACCCTTAGGAGATATTCTCATAGTCGCTCCGGATGCGCCCCGCTCGGGACAAAGCTCTGCAATTACCGTAACTTCTCCCCTTCGCATGAAAGTCGTCGAAGAGCGAGACGGTTTTCTCGCAATTCGCACCAACGGGACACCGGTCGACTGTATCAAGTTGTCGATGAACATTCTTTTAGACGAACGCCCCGACTTAATCGTATCGGGTATTAACCACGGCTCCAATTCGGGAGTAAGTGTCATCTATTCGGGAACAATGGGGGCTGTTTTTGAAGGAGCCTTATTACATATACCTTCTATCGGATTCTCCCTTTGCAATCACAAAGCCGATGTCGATTTTTCACACTGTCGGGAACTCATTTTGGACGTATGCCAAAAAGTATTGACCCATAACCACTGGCCCAAAAACATAGGACTTAATATCAATATTCCCGATGTGCCCCAACTCAAAGGCTCGAAGATTTGTAGAGCTGCACAAGGTCACTGGACCGAAGAATATGATTGCCGGACAGATCCTCACGGACAGGAATATTACTGGCTAACCGGAAAATTTAAAAATGCCGAACCCGAAGCAACCGATACAGACGAGTATTGGTTGGAACGTGGATATGCGACGATTGTTCCCTGCACAACAGACAACTCCGCCCTCAATATCCTCCCCGAACTATCGTCGGTTCTCGGAATATAAAAAGACTATCCAACACGACAATACAGATAAAAAAAGGCGGAAAAACATTTCCCGCCTTTTTTATGAATACAAATTGAATACACATGCAATAATGGTTTAAATATCACCCTATATTGTAAAAAATATACAAAATCTATTCTACCATTTTCATTTTTAAACTATATTTGCCGCATAATTATTCAAATATATCATAGGCATGAAAAATAAAGTTGCCCGCTTACAAGCTATAAGAGAAATTATTATCCATTCAAGAGTAAAAAGCCAAGATGAAATCTTGAAAAAATTACACGAATTAGGATTTGATTTAACACAGGCTACTTTGTCCCGAGACCTGAAACAATTGAGGATTGCCAAAGTTCCCGGCAATGACGGTTCATATGTATATATTATGCCCGAAATAGGGAGTATAGGCAAATTGATGCAGGAAAAACTATCGGAGAATCCCGAGCGACAAATACCCGGAGGATTCATTTCCATTAATTTCTCAGGAAATTTGTCTGTAATTAAAACAAGACCGGGATATGCAGGAAGTCTCGCATACGATATAGATAGCAATACTCCTCCCGAAGTATTAGGAACTATTGCCGGAGACGATACGGTTTTGGTAATTCTGGAAGAAAACATATCCCATCAACAGGCCATGTTGGCTCTTTCGCCCTTTATCCCGGTTTTACATGACTAATTTTTTAACTGATCCTATAACAACACCTACAACACCTCTTTTAAGGAGAAGAGGTTTACACATCATGGAAGAAATAAAAGTATTTGTAGCCGACGAACGACACATTAAATACGTCGACACGATTCTCGACACAATCGAGAGAGCTGCAAAAATAAGAGGAACCGGAATTGCAAAGCGTTCTCCCGAATATGTAAAACAAAAAATGCTGGAAAGAAAAGCAATCATAGCATTAGACGGAGACAAGTTCGCCGGCTTCTGTTATATCGAAAGTTGGAGCAACAAACAGTTTGTAGCCAACTCGGGATTAATCGTCGTCGATACTTATCGGGGACACGGTTTAGCCAAAAGAATCAAGCGCAAGGCTTTCGAGTTATCCCGCGAACGATTTCCGGAAGCCAAGATATTCGGATTAACGACTGGCGAAGCAGTCATGAAAATAAATAACGAATTAGGATACAGACCCGTAGCATTTGCTTCGTTAACCGACGACCCTGCCTTTTGGAAAGGGTGCGAAAGTTGTGTGAACTTCGACATCTTGCAACGAAACAATCGACGCATGTGTCTCTGCACAGGCATGCTTTACGATCCTCACGAACATGAAAACAAAGACAACCAAGAACTCAAATAACAAAAACATCATGGCAAAAAAGAAAGTAGTATTAGCTTTTAGCGGAGGCTTGGACACCTCGTTTTGCGTTAAATATCTATCGGAAGAATGCGGATACGACGTATATACAGCCATTGCCAACACCGGAGGTTTTAATCAAGAAGAATTAAAATCCATCGAAGAACGAGCCTACAAATTGGGTGCGGTACAACATGCTACACTCGATATAACACAAGAATATTATCAGAAAAGTATCAAATACATGGTATTCGGGAATATTCTAAGAAACGGGACCTACCCTATTTCTGTCAGTTCCGAACGAATCTTCCAAGCCATAGCCATCATCAATTATGCCAAAGAAATCGGAGCCGATTATGTAGCGCACGGTAGTACCGGAGCCGGAAACGACCAAGTACGGTTCGACCTCACATTCCAAATATTGGCTCCCGAAATCGGGATTATCACTCCGACCCGAGATATGACATTGACTCGTGAATACGAAATAGAATATCTCAAAAAGCACGGATATACAGCCGACTTCAAAAAAATGGAATACTCTATAAACAAAGGTTTGTGGGGAACGAGTATAGGAGGTAAAGAGACGCTAAAAAGCAATCAAACCCTGCCGGAGTCGGCCTATCCATCACAAATGACAGCTACTCAAAGCAAGACTATCACACTCGATTTCGTCAAAGGTGAAATAGCCGGGATCAATGGAAAAGCATACGACAATAAAGTCGCTGCGATCCAAGACCTCGAAGCGCTCGCCGCTCCCTATGCCATAGGACGCGATATGCACATCGGAGATACGATCATCGGTATTAAAGGCAGAGTCGGATTCGAAGCAGCCGCACCCATGCTTATTATCGCTGCACATAAGATGTTGGAAAAACATACCCTCACCAAGTGGCAACAATATTGGAAAGATCAAGTAGGCACGTGGTATGGAATGTTTTTACACGAAGCTCAATATCTCGAACCAGTCATGCGCGATATAGAGGCTTTTCTCGATAGTTCGCAACAAAACGTTACCGGACGTGTAACCATCGAGCTACACCCTTATCGCTATGTTTTAGTGGGGGTCGAAAGCGATTACGATCTCATGAAATCGGACTTTGGCGAATACGGCGAGGTAAATAAAGCGTGGAGTGCCGACGATGTAAAGGGCTTTACCAAAATTCTGGGTAACCAAATGAAAATTTTCTATTCCGTACAAAATAAAAACAAAAAATAAATTGTAGATTAGACGCCGAATTAAATTATTAAACCCGTAATTATGATAAAAGTAGGTATCATCGGAGGGGCCGGCTACACTGCCGGAGAACTTATAAGACTATTGATCAACCACCCCGATGTAGAAATCATTTTCGTTCACAGTGAAAGTAACGCCGGAAACAAAATTACCGACATACATACCGGTCTGTTCGGTGAAACCGATCTCATATTCACCAACGAAACTCCTTTCGACGAGATAGACCTGCTTTTCTTCTGCACGGCACACGGAGATACCCGTAAATTCATAGAGAGTCATAACCTTCCCGAAGAACTGCGCATCATCGATTTATCGACCGACTATCGGCTCGATGCTCCCGGTAATGACTTCATATACGGTCTGCCCGAATTGAACAGGAAATACATCATTCGTTCTAAACGAGTGGCCAATCCCGGCTGTTTTGCTACGGCCATTCAATTGGCTCTGCTGCCATTGGCAAAAAATCTGCTGCTGAACAATGAAATCCATGTGCACGCAATCACCGGATCGACAGGAGCCGGACAAAAACCGTCGCAGACGTCTCATTTCAGTTGGCGCAACGACAATATTTCCATTTATAAACCTTTCACTCATCAACATTTGGACGAAATACGCCAGAGCCTGTCCAAACTGCAAAACAGTTTCTCGGCTCCGATCAACTTTATTCCGGTCAGAGGGAATTTCTCTCGGGGTATTTTCGCTTCGCTGTATCTCGACTGTCCTGTCGAAATAGAACTATTGAAAGATTTATACAATTCATATTACGACGATCATAATTTTACATTTCTCACCGACAAAATGCCCGACTTGAAACAAGTTGTCAATACCAACAAATGTCTGTTGTATCTCGAAAAACATGATAACAAACTGCTCATCGTTTCTGTGATCGACAATTTATTAAAAGGGGCATCGGGACAAGCTGTGCATAACATGAATCTGCTTTTCGGATTGCATGAACGGGTTGGCTTACATTTAAAACCATCGGCTTTTTAACAAAAAGATATGAAACTTTTCGACGTATACCCCCTGTTCGATATAGAAATAAAATCGGGGAAAGGCTGTTATACTTACGATACAGAAGGGAATGAATATCTCGACCTTTACGGTGGTCATGCCGTCATTTCCATCGGACACTCGCACCCTTATTATATAAACAAAATCACCGAACAGGCACAGAGACTTACATTTTACTCCAACTCGGTCAAAAACAGTCTCCAACAGCAATTGTCCGATAAATTAGGGAAAATATCGGGATATGAAGACTATTCCCTATTCCTCATCAATTCGGGAGCGGAAGCCAATGAAAACGCTTTGAAGCTGGCCTCGTTCCACACGGGGAAGAAAAAGGTAATAGCTTTCTCCAAAGCATTTCACGGAAGAACCTCTGCCGCAGTGAAAGTAACCGACAACCCCAAAATAGTCGCTCCCATCAACGACACTTTTGAAGTGGCTTTTTTACCGCTCAACGACATCGAACGAGTGAAAAAAGAGATTTCGAAGGGAGATGTCTGCGCCGTTATTATCGAAGGCATACAAGGTGTAGGAGGAATACAAGTACCCGACACACAATTTTTGAAAGAACTTAGAAATATATGTACCCAAAATCAGGTCGTTCTCATTCTCGATGAAGTACAATCGGGATATGGTCGAACCGGAAAATTTTTCGCACACCAACACTCCGGCATACGCCCCGATTTGATCACTGTCGCAAAAGGAATGGGCAACGGATTTCCCATCGGCGGTGTCCTCATCAGCCCTGCTTTCACACCGGTCTACGGTATGTTGGGAACCACCTTCGGAGGGAATCATTTAGCCTGCACCGCCGCTTGTGCTGTCCTCGATGTCATGCAAGAAGAAAATTTAATCGAGAATGCAGCCACCGTCGGAGAGTATCTCATATCCCAGCTCAAAACAATACCGCAAATTAAAGACATAAGAGGTAAAGGCCTAATGATAGGACTCGAATTCGATTACCCTGTCAAAGAACTTCGGAACAAGCTACTCTTCGAGCAACATGTATTTACGGGAGCTTCGGGAACGAATGTCATTCGACTGCTTCCGCCTCTGTCGTTATCCAAAGAACAAGCCGATTGTTTTATCGGCAAACTTAAAAACATACTCTCATGAAGATATCAATTATCGGAGGCGGGAACATGGGGGGAGCCATAGCCCGCGGATTGTCTCAAAGTTCAATCGTTGCCCCGTCGGAAATCACAGTCAGTAACCGAGGAGAAGAAAAACTAAACGAACTCAAATCATTTAATCCTTCGATTCATACGACCACCGACAACAAAGAAGCCGTCAAGGATGCCGATGTTATCATTTTGGCCGTTAAACCCTGGATACTCGACAGTGTGGCATACGACATACGTGAAGTGCTGGACTTTCCCCGGCAAATCATCGTTTCGGTGGTAGCGGGTATCACATTGGAAAGATTGTCCGAATTATTCTCATCGGAAGATGCGGCTCCGGCTATTTTTAGAGTAATACCCAATACGGCCGTCTCTATTCGACAAAGTATGACTCTCATTTCGCCCTACAATGCCGTACCGGAACAAATAGATTATATTCGGTCTCTATTCGACAGCCTCGGGAAAAGCCTTCTCATCGAAGAGAATCTGATGACAGCAGGGACAGCACTCTGTTCCTGCGGAACAGCTTTTGTCATGCGTTATATGAGAGCGGCCATCGAAGGTGGAATAGAAATGGGAATTTATCCCAAAGATGCGGCTTTACTCGTAGAACAAACGGTCAAAGGTGCAGCGGAATTATTATTGACTAACGGCTCCCACCCCGAAGTCGAGATAGACAAAGTAACTACTCCCGGCGGTATTACCATAAAAGGTCTGAACGAAATGGAAGCCGCAGGATTCTCCTCCGCAGTTATCCGAGGATTGAAAGCCGCCAAATAACAAAATCGGGTTCTATTCTCACTACCATCATAAGCCCCGTTAGAGCAGACTAACGGGGCATTTTTGTAAACCATACAAGGAGTCGTTTGTTTTCTTTTCGATTATATTGGTTACCAATCAAAGATAAGATACACCTTAACTCAAAAAAAACGAATAGACCTGTCTTGTTCTATGCGTAACTTTCACTATCTTTGACGCTACGAAGATGCGATGCGATTCGGCATAGCCAAGCCGGAAACAAGATTTCCGTTTGCTTCTGCTCTCTTCTTTCGCTATCTTTGAAAATTAATTTTACAATCACTCAACGACTATGTCAGTAAATAAGGTTATTCTGATAGGGAATGTAGGGAAAGACCCAGATGTTCGATACCTCGAAAACAATGTATGTGTCGCCAATTTCACATTGGCTACGACCGAGCGTGGATATACGACCCAAAGCGGTATACAAATACCCGATAAAACAGAATGGCACAACATCGTGGTTTGGCGCGGATTAGCCGAAATAGCAGAAAAGTATGTCCGCAAAGGGACTCAACTATATATCGAAGGTAAGATTCGCACTCGTTCATGGGAAGACCAAAACAAGATTCGTCGATACACAACCGAAATTTATGTCGACAATATGGAGTTATTGGGCCGACGCGACGGACAATCATCACCGAGTTCTGCTCCGGTAATGTCCCAGTCGCAAAATAATTCCTCTCCGGCAAACACAAGCTACAATTCCCCTATTGAAAATAGTAGCGATGATGATTTGCCTTTCTAATATAATATTGTAATTTTGCGAGAAATTAACTGGTATCTATGTATTTATAAAATGGAAAAATACGGCCGAAATAGATAAAATTCGGCAGATACCCATTGTTTAACTAATCCCACTGATTCTTGGACCCAGATTCGTATTTATTGGTATTCTCCTCAGCCATAGAAATTACAGCTCCGTCAGGAGGAGCTATTTTAGCAATCGTATTGGCCGGATTATTTTTGTGTGTTTCTGCATTTGTCTCAGCTTCCGAAATAGCCTATTTCTCCCTCACGTCAGAAGAGTTACAAGAATTCGACGAAGAATCCCCTCGGGATCGTTTAGTCAAACGATTACTCGCCCACCCCGAACACCTTTTAGCTACGATACTTATATCAAACAACTTAGTCAATGTAGCAGTCGTTATCCTTTGTAATTTTTTCTTCTCAGATATTCTACACTTCAATAGTGAAGTATTGGACTTTATTTTCCAGACAATCCTGCTCACCTTCCTCCTTCTCTTATTCGGAGAAGTGATTCCTAAATTTTATGCGAATCTAAAACCTGTCGTTTGGGCTAGGAAAAGCTGCAAAGGATTGTCTTTATTAGGAAAAATATTCTCCCCGCTGGCCAATTTCTTGGTTCGTTCAACCCATATCGTAAATAAACGTATCGTACGAAAAAACACCAACATTTCCATGAATGAACTTTCGCAGGCTCTGGAAATGACAAATGTCGAAGCTAACGACGAAAAAGAAATGCTCGAAGGGATTATAAAATTCGGAGGTAAAACGGTCGAAGAAGTCATGACAGCCCGGGTCGACATCACCGATATTGAAATGCGGACAGACTTCAAACAACTCCTCGACACGATCATCGAAACCGGATACTCCCGACTCCCGGTCTACGATACGACCGAGGACGACATTAAAGGAATCATATACAGTAAAGACCTATTACCCTACATCGGTCAAGAGGCATCGTTCGATTGGCACAAATTAATGCGCCGAGCTTATTTCGTTCCCGAGACGAAAATGATAGACGATTTGTTAGAAGAATTCCGCACGAAAAAAATACACATGGCAATCGTTGTCGATGAGTTCGGAGGCACATCGGGAATAGTGACCATGGAAGATATTTTGGAAGAAATAGTCGGTGACATCAGCGACGAATATGACGAGGAAGAGAAAAACTATACGAAGATAGATGAAAACACCTATATATTCGAAGGGAAAATACTTTTAAACGACTTTTACAAAATCACAGGACTAGACGAAAATGAATTCGGTGACAAAGCAGAAGATGCCGAGACGCTGGCCGGACTTATTTTAGATATCAAAGAAGACTTCCCCAAAATAAAAGAACAAATCGATTATGGAAGATGCCAGTTCATCGTACTCGAACTAGATAAACGGCGTATCGGTAAAGTAAAAGTGATTATCAATTCCCCTTCGGAAGAGTGAAGCAAACCATCGATTCATATCCACACTTTCACATGCGATTGAATAAAGCCATACTATATACGACCCTCTTCATAACTATGGGACCGGTAATATTTTCCTGCCACAGAAAATATACACCTCTTCCAGACGGATACTTTCGTATAGACCCATACCCCGAAGAATATAAAGAAATGACTTTATTATCCCCTTTTATTTCTTTCGAAATTCCAGACGGGACAACAGCTACCCTCGACAAAGACACCACATTACACAAAAACGACGTTAAATGGCTAAACATAAGATATCCTCGTTATAGAGCCACTATTTATTGCAGTTATCACATCTTGCACAAAAATCTCGAAAGCCTGCTGAACGAAAGTAAAGACTTGGTTTACAGGCAAAGTATTCGTCCGGACTTCATAAAAGCAGGTAATTACGAAGATCCTGAACGAAAAATCTATGCAACCTTGTATAACCTCTCTGCCGAAAGTGCTACGCCTTTACAATTTGTAGTTACCGACAGTACCCGATACTTGCTGAGAGGAGCTCTTTATTTCGATGAATCCGGCAAAAGCGACTCTATCGCTCCGGTCATCGACTACTTATCAGATGATATTATTCACCTAATCGAAAGTATCGAAACTCGTGCCGAATAATGCCTTTTCACGAACACATATCGACAAAATTCGGAGCGACAATCGTTTTGTGGCAGCTCACAGAAAATGAACAGACCATAGCCACCCTGCTTTCAGAAAAAGAGCAAAGCCTCATAGATTCACAAAATCTTTCCCCCAAGCGATTCTGCGAACGAGCTGCCTCCCGATTATTGCTAAACAGAATAAAAGAAACTCTAAACGACGATATAACCTACACCGCCGAGGGTAAACCTCACTTACTCAGGAAGTCCGGTCACATATCGATTTCACACACAAAAGAATGGGTAGCTGTGGCTTACCACCCTTTCTTACCGATAGGAATAGACATCGAACGAATCGGCGAAAAAATAGAAAAAGTAGCCCCACGCGTATTTAACGCCCCTGAATTGAATATATCATCAGAGAATCGGGGAAAATGGTTACACATCTGCTGGTCGGCAAAAGAAGCCCTTTTCAAAGCTATACCCGAGACCGGGATAGACTTTCGGGAACACTTGCATATCGTCCCCGCCCTCCTTACAGAAGAAGGCTACCTATCGGCGTGGGAGACTCGTACCGAAGCCACAAAGGTCTACACCGTTTGGTATCGCATATACAATGATTTCGTACTCGTCTGTACGGTCCCTTTACAATAATTCGGCCTTAAACCCGGCGGCACGCACAGCCTCTACAACTTTCTCCGCAGACACGTCGGCTTTCACCGTCAATAATTTATCGGGAGACGACAAATCGATACTCCACTGCTCAGGAGTCAAAAACGTATTTAGCTGTTCCGCTATCTTGGCAACACAACCGGCACACTTGGCCGAAGTTTTTACTTGTATCATTTCTCTATATTTTTTAATTATTCTTTATCGTAACCTCAAACTGTTGAGTATCACCGATACCGAGCTGAATGCCATAGCAGCACTCGCCCACATAGGAGACAATAATATCCCTACGGGATAAAGGACTCCGGCTGCAATAGGGATGCACACTACATTATAACCGAAAGCCCAAAAAAGATTCTCCCGGATAATTCTTACGGTCTTTCGCGATAGCTTTATCGCTCTCGGCAACAAAGCCAAGTCCGAATTCATCAAAGTCACCATAGCTATATCCATAGCCACATCGGTTCCCTTTCCCATAGCCACACTCACATCGGCCCGTGCCAATGCCGGTGAATCGTTAATGCCATCGCCGACCATAGCCACACATTTGCCCCGACGTTGCAAATCCAAGACAAAACGTTCCTTATCATCGGGCAAAACGCCCCATTCATAATGGGTAATTCCTGCTTGACGAGCGATTTCGGAAGCCGCAGACTCTTTATCACCGGTAAGCATACAAACCTCTACTCCGTACGACTCCAATTGACGTACTGCCTCTTTCGAATTTTCCTTCAAAGCATCTTTTACTTCAAAAGCAGCTATCAACGAATCTCCTTTACCAAAATAGATAGAAAACAAATCGGGTAATAAAACACCCACATTCTCTTCCGCCAATGCCTTGCTTCCAATCCAGAATTTCTCACCTCGGTATTCACACATTACACCTTTTCCCGTAATACTTTCAAAAGCCGATATTTCGACAGGCTTGACCCCCTTCTGTCGCAAATACTCCGAAAGCGACACTGCCAAAGGGTGCTCCGAACGCATTTCGGCTGCCAACAATACCGGCACATACTCTTCGAAGCCAGAGTATAATTTCTCACCGACCACCTTCGGCGTTCCTTCGGTCAAGGTTCCGGTCTTATCCAGAACAATTGCATTCACACGGCACATGTTCTCCAAAGCAAAGGCATCTTTGATGAGGATATGCTGTTGCGCCGCTTTACCGATACCTACGGTTAAAGCGGTAGGCGTAGCCAATCCTAACGCACACGGACAAGCGATAACCAATACCGAGACTGCGGTTAATAACGCATAAGGAAACATGTTCCACCCGGCAACCGAAATCCAAATCACAAAAGTAAGTATAGATAACAAAATAACTACCGGTACAAAAACAGACGAAACCTTATCGACCACCCCCTGAACAGGAGCCTTACTCCCCTGCGCCTCCTGAACCATACGAACCATACGGGCAAGTACGGTATCGGCTCCCGAAGCCTGCACGTTCAACCAAAAAGCGCCACGCTGGTTCAACGTTCCGGCCAAAACCCTATCCCCGGCTTGTTTCTTCACGGCCTCAGACTCCCCGCTGATCATACTTTCATCTACATAAGAACCACCTTCCAAAACAGTCCCGTCCACCGGTATTTTCTCACCGGGGCGAACACTCACTGTATCCCCGGGGCGAAGCATAGCAATAGGTACATCTTTTTCTTCCCCGTCCTTTCCGACCAGCCTTGCCGTCTTGGGCTGCAATCCCATTAAAGAACGGATAGAAGCCGATGTGCTCTGCTTAGCCCTCGCTTCCAATAATTTCCCCGACAAAACAAAAGCTATAATCATAGCAACCGCTTCGTAATAGACATGCGGAACAAGTCCCAAAGAAAGCCAAAAATACGGATAAATCGTACTGAACAAGCTGAACAGAAAAGACACGGCAGTACTCAACATTACCAAAGTGTCCATATTGGCTCGTCCTCGTTTTACAGCCTTCCAACCCGATACATAGAACGAACGCCCCCAATATAACACCGGAAGAGTCAGAGCGAGCAATATCCAAGTAAGAATCTGTGAAGGAGAATGAAAAATCATCGACAATACCATCACCGGCAATCCGAAACTCCAAGCACCAATGGTTCTTCTTCGCAAATCGAGATAAAGACGATGTTCGGCATCAATAGCATCAGCCTCCGCATTTTCCGAAATGACCAAATCATATCCTGCGGCACTTACCGCAGCCTGCATATCCTTCAACGAAATCTTATCGGGATCATAAACCACCTGCAATGTATTAGCCGAAAAATTCACACTTGCCTCTTCGACCCCGGTCAACTCCCGAACAGTCTTCTCGACTGTTGCCGCACAAACGGCACAACTCATTTCCAAAACGGGTATTACTCTTTTTTCCATACTATCCCTTTAATTAGAAATTAACACCCTATCCTCGATTTTGCTCACCAAATCGAAAAAAATAACAACCTTTCAGGCATCGCCTCCATCATCGAGCTGCTGCAACATGGTGCACTTTCCGTTCAACACGGCTCCGGGCTCTATCGCCAACCGTCGAGCCTGTATATCGCCCTCCAAAGAAGATGTCGCTTTCAACACCAACATCTCGGCCACCATTACATTACCGGTTATACGTCCTACCACTTCGGCATTCACTGCAACAATATCCCCTATCACCTGACCGGTCTCCCCGATGACAACCTTACCCTGACATTCCAATCGTCCCTCCAAAGTCCCGTCTATGCGAATATCTTTTTGCGAAACTATCTTCCCTACAATCGTAGTCTCCGCTGTCAGAGCATTATGCGCCATACCCGAAAAAGTATTATCCTTTGCCATAATATAATCTTATTTATTGACTCCAAAGATAACATAAACCAAAGGTAAAAACAAGTTTACCAGATTTTACGAGATACAGTCCATTTCCACATCTCATACAAAAAGAAAAAAATCTATTGAAATCTTTCTATTCTAATCTCATAATCATAAAGAGATATTATAAGAAACCTGTTTTTTCCCTATATTTGCTCCATAAAACAATCTGTATGAGAACCTCCATTCACATCGGGACCCTGCGCTTCTACGCCCATCACGGAGTACTGCCCCAAGAACAAAAAGTAGGGAACTATTTCAAAATAGAGACCACTCTTTATACGGACTTCTCCCGAGCTCTCGTTACGGACGAACTGACCGATACACTCAACTACGCAGAAGTCTGTAAAATCATTTCTGACGAAATGGCCATACCCTCTCGCTTACTTGAACACGTTGCAGGGCGAATCATCAACTCGCTTCGTTCTCATTATCCACAAATAACAGGAGGTCGATTAATCGTTACCAAAGAAAAGCCTCCAATCCCCGGCGACATTCGCGATGTGTCGGTCATTGTCGAATGGTAGACCTTCTTCCCAAACTAACGGTCAGCAGGTATTTTGTCGATTCTCCTTTGATGGCGACCTCCCTCGAAATCGGTATTCAAAAATACGTCGACTATCTCTCGGCAAAGTTCTCCCGAAATAAATCGGCCGGGCATAACTAACACGTTAGCATCATTATGTTGACGAGCCAATGCTGCAATCTCCGTCGTCCAGCACAATGCCGCACGGATTCCCTGATGTTTGTTCAGAGTCATATTTATACCATTCCCACTACCGCAAATAGCGATACCCGGATAACATTCACCCGCTTCCACAGCCAAAGCCAAAGGATGTGCGAAGTCGGGATAGTCGCAACTTGCTGTCGAATATGTCCCGAAATCCTTATATGCGATACCTCGAACATCAAGTTCCTGCATAACAATCTGTTTCATCTCATAACCGGCATGATCGCATGCTAATCCCACCGGCTTTCCCTCTTTTAATATGCTCATAAATTTTACAGTTCAATTAAACAAAAAAATAACACGAACTCCAAGTTCAAAAGTAAATTTATTCCGCTTACGTCAAAACTCTCTAATTGATGACTATTTTGCAAATATAACAGAAATCGATAATAGAAACAAATGAACCTAACTATAGCCAAGATTCACTTGGTTTTGCATTCTAAAAATACAAAAAATATGCACCGAAAAATTTTATATCCTGAATATTTCTCAAAATCGATCTTTACTTTCCCTCGCCAATATTAAATTATTGAACCTTCTGAATAATAATTTGTTATTACAAGAAAGGACAATTCCCACCGCTACGCTACACCTCCATATAGACAAATGACACGAGAAAGAAAATTTATACAAAAATTAACATATTAAATAAAAAGCAATTAGGCAATTAGCCACAGAAAATATACATTTGCATCTGAACTCGTGAGAGAAACAAATTAATTATATGAAACAATTCATTCGATATACGATATTATGCGTCGGATACATTTTAGGCTCCCAAAGTCTTTTGTACGCCGAAACGCCAACCGATAGTATAAATACTATTCCTACCGACTCGATTATCGCAAAAAAAGATACCACCGTAAAAAAACTGAACATATTCCAAAAGGTTCTGAAATACTTCGATGACTCCAATGCTCCACGCCCCGATAAAAAATTCGATTTCGGTATCATCGGAGGACCTCACTATTCTTCCACGACAAAGCTGGGAATAGGCTTGGCTGCCTCGGGGACATACCGGTTACGAAGAGACTCGATCACACAACTCTCCAACGTTTCGCTTTATGGAGATGCCACGACCACAGGCTTTCTTTTGATAGGAGTAAAAGGAAATAACATCTTTCCCAAAAATAAATTCAGGATAGATTACGACTTTTATTTATACACATTCCCGAGTGACTTTTGGGGCATAGGTTACGAAAACGGAAATAACAACGCCAACAAAAGCTCCTACGACAGACTGGAAACTATTTTACGTATCGACTGGCTGGCTCGCTTACATAAGGACCTCTACGGAGGAATTTCTACGGGATTTAACTGGGTGAAAGGATCGGATTTCACAAAAATCGAACTACTCGAAGGAGAAGCCCGAGAAGTAATCAGCACGAGTATAGGAGCCACACTTGTATACGACAGTCGCGATTTTATTACCAACGCAGCAAAAGGAGTTTATATAAAAGTTAACCAACGATTCTTCCCCAAATTCTTGGGCAATAAAAAAGCGTTTACTCGCACCGATTTCATTTTCGATTATTATCACCGCCTATGGGAAGGAGCGATCCTTGCTTTTGACCTACATGGAGAATTCAATTACGGCGATGTACCCTGGAATATGCTTGCAGCTTTGGGAGGGTCGGCCCGTATGCGAGGATACTACGAAGGCAGATACCGAGACAAAAATTTAATCGAAACTCAAATAGAACTCCGTCAACACATTTGGAGGCGAAATGGCATAGCCGTATGGGTAGGAGCAGGAAACGTATTTCCTTCGTTCTCAGGTTTTAAATGGGGACATACACTCCCCAATTACGGAATAGGCTATCGCTGGGAGTTCAAAAACCGAGTCAATGTACGACTCGACTACGGATTCGGGAAAAAAGGACAATCGGGATTTTTATTCAACATCAATGAAGCATTTTAATCAAATATTTACACAGAGGCGCATATTTTGGATTTTTTCGGGAATCATGTTGGTTCCCAATATTTTTCTATGTTTTACAGAACAATTGCCACTCCTGTTCAAAGTCTCCTATATCCTCATTCCGGGAGCTTTATACCTTTTGTTATTAATTCTCTCCCGCAAACCGGGAATCACCTTTTGGGCTCTTTTTCCCCTTCATTTCATAGGCGCGTTTCAATTGGTACTACTCTATCTTTTCGGTAATTCCATTATCGCCTCAGACATGTTCCTGAACATGTTTACGACCAACAGCGGAGAGGCTTTCGAATTACTCGATAAATTGGCTCCGGCGGTGGTAGGCGTATTCTTACTTTATCTTCCGGCATTGGCTCTTGCCGTTTACTCCATACGTCGCACCGAGACCCTCACACCACTTTTTCAAAAAAGAGTGTTCATGTTGGCTATGCTCATGATCGGTAGTGGAATACTTGTTTACACACCTGCTCACCGAAAATATCCTCATACGGCAAGGCTCGACAACCTTTACCCCATCAACGCGTTCAACAATGCCCGATTCGCCGTGGACAGTTGGGAAGCAGCAAAGAACTATCCACGCACATCGAGAAAATTCGACTACCGGGCCACATCGGCAAGAGACACCGAACTCCCCGAAATCTATATCTTCGTAATCGGAGAAACCTCCCGCGCCGGAAACTGGGGGCTATATGGGTACGAACGAAATACGACCCCCAAACTCGACGCCATGCCCGATGTCATTCATTTCGACGATGTACTGACACAAATCAATGCGACTCATAAAAGCGTTCCGTTAATGCTATGCCCTGCCGATGCACTCAATTACAATGAGATATACCGACAAAAGAGTCTTATTTCGGCATTTAAACAAGCCGGATTCCACACGTCGTTTCTCTCCAACCAACTGCGCAACGGATCATTTACCGAGTTCTTCGCCGACGAAGCAGACTGTACAATCTATTTCGCCGCACCGAAAAATAAACCGCATCTACATGACGATGTGCTATTATCCGCAGTCGATTCATTACTGAACATAGGTAAAACGAAGCAACTCATTATCCTTCACACCTATGGCTCCCACTTCAATTACTGTGAACGATACGATACCGATTGCCGAATATTCACCCCCGACCACATTAAAGAAATCGATCATAAGAACAAGCAAGCCATGATAAATGCCTATGACAACTCGATCGTTGCCACCGACAAATTCTTGGCACAAGTTATCGATAAACTCGACCGAACCGGAAAAACTTCGGCCATGCTGTACCTCTCCGACCACGGGGAAGATTTGCTCGACGACGAACGTAATCGATTTCTGCACGCCTCCCCCATTCCCACCTATTACCAGCTGCACATACCCTTTGTCATTTGGTTCTCGGATAATTACTCTACTCTTTTCCCCGATGACATACGACAAGCCCGGAATCGGCATACCACCCCATTCGACTCGCGAGTCGTATTCCACACCCTACTGGGTATCGGAGGCATCGAAACCGAATATCGCGATGACCGACTCTCCCTCATAAGTCCGTCGTTTCATCTCGAAAAAAGATATTATGTAGGAGAACAAAACATACCTATTCCCGTTCGACGTCTACCACTCGAAGAAGAAGACTTACAAGCCTTCGAACGATACGGAATCTCTCCCCGATAATACCGACACATGCATTTTCTTACATTTTTTCTTGTTTTTAACAAAAAGATTCATAACTTTACAGCACGCAACCTTATGAATCTTTCGACATGAAAAAGACAGTATTTTCTCTGCTTGTTATCGTTTTTCTATCGACAATAACGACGATAGCTCAAAATTCATTAACATTAGAAACTTCATTACCTCGTGACAGCGATGAAATAATTAAACAGCAAATTTCATTTTGTTCTCCGGGTAAAGCCGGAACCAATATAACATGGGATTTCCGCGATTCAAAGTTTCTAAATGAAGTTCAATGTACTTATTATAAAGGAAATTGGGATTCTATTTTTTGTATGCAGCAATGTGGTACAATCTATAAATATAAATTATCAAAAGATTCATTACTATTTTTGGGATATGAAAACCCTACAACCCAAATAAAATTTACTACTCCCGCACCGCCCATACTCCGCTATCCTTTTAACTACGGAGACACACTGACAACTTCTTTCATAGGATCTGGAGGATATTCTCACATATATGCACTCAGAGCATACGGTAAAATTCGAACAACCATCGATGCAACAGGTATTTTGCTTCTACCCGATTGCGATACTCTACATAACGTCATGCGATTACACCGAAGAGAAATCATCGGGCAACAACTTTCTCCATCGGGCTTTTTCGACCAATGCCTCGATTCGTTAAATATCGATCGGAAATTACAAAATGATAGTGTAACTTGGCAAGTAGATACCTATCAATGGTATCTCCCGGGATATCGTTATCCCGTATTAGAGAGTATCGAGAATACCATTACTCAAAAAGAAGTACCGAAACGTCACTTTTGCCAAAGCACCCTATTTTTGCCCGAAGCTCAAGAGATACTTGAATCTGATACAGAGAACAACTACATCAGAGAACAAACCTATTTTTTGCAAGAGTCTGTTCACTCAAAAGAAATAACTTCTCCCGAAAACAAATTATCCGATAAGTTTTCCATTTCATGTCAAATAGACCCCATCAATCATATAATATCCATACAATACAACTTATATCAAAATACTACTGTCGAGATACTGTTAGCCAGTATTTCAGGAATGGTTCTATACCATGAGCCTCCCCAAACGAAGTCCTCTGGATTTTATTCTTCCGAGGTCTCTTTCGACCAACTTCCCGGGAACGAATTTATCCTTACTGCCATTATCGATGATAAATGCAAAAGTTGGAAAATAAAAAAATAATCATACCCAACAGCCTCTTTCTGATTTTTCCAGTTCAAAGCAATTCTACGTATAACAACATCATATTCCATCATCATGAAACTCACGATTAACAATTTATTATCACTCGGGATATGTACCTTTATAGCATTAACAACCACTACGCTAAAAGCCAGTGAAATCGTAGATTACAAAATAACGGTTCCACCTCCACAAGCATATTCCTTCGCTCAGTACGCCGATATGCCGGTAAGTCTGTATACCGGTACGCCATCGATAAACATACCTCTATATACGATTCAAATAGGGGGATACAGTTTTCCTATTTCATTGAGCTATCATGCCTCCGGTATAAAAGTTTCACAAGAAGCCAGTTGGGTGGGGTTGGGTTGGAATTTAAATGCCGGTGGAAACATAAGCCGAACCATAAGAGGTATGGACGACCTAATAGGAGGATACTATTATCAAGATACAAAAATTCCGTATGAAATAACCCACAATTCTGATGACATTGTAGATTTTTTTGACGATACCAATCAAGGAGGAGCATTCAAGGTAGACACCGAACCCGATGTATTTTACTACAACTTTATGGGATATACCGGGAAATTCTATTGTAAAAATTCAGGGCATAAAGAAGAAAACGGCTTTTATATAGAAAACCCAGAACACAATCTGAAAATCTCGTTTTCCTACAAAGAGCTCAAATTCTCAATAACAACTCCTGACGGAATACAATATATATTCAACACTTCATCTTCTACTAAAACGTCATCGGTAAAATTCGATGAAATACGCGGCCCTTATACCGATATGAAAAGTTTTCCTTACAATGAGTTTAGAAGTGAATCCATAACCAGTTGGGATCTATCAGAAATCATTCTTCCTAACAAAGAAAAAATACTATTTGAATATACATTTCTAGACGACCCCTTCTTACCGTCTTCCTCCAACATTCTTCAAAAGAAATACCATACTATTGATATTCTAAAAAATACAGGAATTGCATATTACGGAGACAAAAGAGAAGAAACCGTATTTTCCGCAGATCGTGTGACATATCAAAAATTCTTAGAGAAAATAACTTGGTCGTCCGGTAGTATCTCTTTCTCTACCAGTTCTCGATTGGATTTCGGAAAGAATACAATCCAATTCGGCAATGACTACCTCAAACTCGATAAAATGTCGATATTCAAAACAGGAGAAAATAGACCTATCAAAGAGATTATTTTTCATGAATCGTATTTTTCCAATCCCGATGAACCAGAAGATTGGTATAACCTGCGGTTACGGTTGGATTCTATTTCGGAATGCTACGGTTCTATCCGCGATGTTCACAAGTTCGGCTACGATACCCGCCACCCGCTACCGCCTAAATACAGCTTAGCACAAGATTTATGGGGATATTATAATGGAATAAATAATACTAAATATTTTTACCCACCAATAACCGTATCACAAGATTATACGAAATTAGATGGAAAAACCGTCGCATTCAAAAAAGGGGAGATTTTATCGGGGGGTGCTCGACAAGCACGAGCCGAATATATCACGACTGCCATGCTGACTTCCATAGAGTCTCCCGAAGGAGCTATCACACAGTTCGAATACGAGCCCAATACTGCAGAAGGAGAATATGAAAAAATAGAATTTCTACGTAAAGACACGCTCCGCAAAACAATTGGCGGTAATTCAATCGTTTCTTTCGATTTCAGTATTCCAAACAATGCCTACATAAGACTTTATTTCCACTACAACGAAGATATTCTCGGTGTTAGTGGTAATATACATAAGGACAGTATAATCTCCATTTATAATCATAAAGGCATAAGAATAAAAAATTGGGGACACCAAAACTTCCCCCCCGGGGACTTTAATTGGATAATTTCCGATTCGAGCAAGTATGAAAAAGGAGATTATCGGCTTGTACTCCGGGCAAGCTATCCATCACAAAAAATATTTCTCACCATCTATGATGCTCCCACTGTAATAGGTCCTGTACCGGGAGGCGGAGTGCGCATCGCTCGCATAAAATCCCCTCTCAATACAAAAGAGTTTCTTTATACCAAAGAGGACGGAACATCGACATCGGGGATATTCGTCCGAGAACCTTTCCACGAGAGTTTACAAGCCTTTTATGAAAAAAGCAATAATCAAATCGATGCTTTGGTAACCTACCTCGTGCAGCAATCCGACCCAGTATATCCGCTTGCAAGTCCTACCGTCAATTCTGCGATAGGTTACAGTTGTGTCCGTGTAATAACCCGGGGTGAGGACAAATCCATTCAAGAAGAATATTGTTATTACAATCAGCAAGAAAAGGTAAACCGGCGCTTTGTGGGATTACCCGGCGAGCAAATCTACACGAACGGAAAGCTGAAATCTTATCGCATGTACAACGGAAACGAATTGGAGCAAAATACAGAATACGAATACCGAAGCGATACGGTCGCCATACTCAACGCATGGTTCCAAGATTATTGCAATTTCGGGGAGATCGCAGCTTACCATGTGCCGATAGAACATTGCCGGCTCGAACAAGAAACCCAAACGACCTATGACCACACACACTTCTCTGAAAATACGAAAACAACCACTTATACATATAATTCCTCTAATTATCAACCATCAGAGGTATCGGTCTATGACGGCTTGCAAGAAAAAACGGTACGCACCACCTATTCGGTCGATCTGAAAGACCAAACTCCATACAGCGAAATGTGCGACAACGTCAACAACCGGGTTTCTCTCCCGATAGAAACCCGTTCCTACAAAAACGGGGATTTAGTTCAAAAAGAGCTACATACCTACAAGAAAAATACGAAAAGCGGGAATTTCGTTCCCGATGCCGTATACAATTATTATTTAGGATCAGAACAAACGGCAAGCGATTTCAACGGCAGTAACTTGTCCCAATACGGATTGCCCGATTACACCCTCTCCGGCTACGACAAATATGACAATATCACCGAAGTGAAAAGTCGAACCGGCGAAAGCGAAGTTTACATTTGGGGATATAACGGGCAATATGTCATTGCCCGAATCGTCAATGCGACCCGAAGCCTCATAGAAGGCTACGGGATAGGGTCTCTGGACTCATTCGCATCCGGAGCCGAACCCAGCGAAGCCGACTGGAATAAACTGAACACCCTGCGCAATTCGCTGCCACAATGTATGGTCTATACCTATAAATACGAACCGATGGTAGGCCTCATCGAAACGACCGATCCCAAGGGCATGACCTTATACTACGAATATGATGCCAAAGGCCGGCTTATCGTCGAGCGCGACAACAATAGAAACATGATCAGAAGCTATCGTTATACCCAAAAGAACGAAAGATGAAACGAACGATTAAATCTATCATTTCGGCAATAGCCTTATCGGCTATTCTGCAACCGGCCGCACAAGAGAACACGGTCACGATCATCTCATTTACCGACGAGGTGAAAGATGCCAATTTAGCCTCCGACGACAACTCCATCACTGAGATTCGTTTCTTCGATACGGCCGGGCGTCTCAGGCAAACCCTCCGTAAAGGTTTCTCCCCCGACGGATCCGACCTTGTCGATTTTATCGATTTCGACTCCCTGGGTCGAAAATGTACCGAGTTCGACCCCATGCCGGTCGGCGGAAATAACGGCAACTTCGTAGGACGCTCGCAATTCTCCTCGAACGGAGCTTGGGCAAGATCGTTCGAATACGAACTTTCGGCCCAGAGCCGCCCCGTATCGGTCGAAGGACTACATTACGGAGGTGGAATTGCCTTTTATAAATACGGATTTAATAACAGCGCAAGCAGCGATTACAAAGTTTTCACGCTTGTTCCTGTCTCCGTCCCCAACGGCATACGGGTCGATATCGTTTCTGCTTCCCCCGGCTCCTACCGTTTCGTCGAATACAAGGACGAAGACGGATACCGGAGAATCACGTTTTTCGATCCAGACGGAAAAACGGTTTTGGAAAGAGTAATCGCTTCTGCCGGGTCACAAGACACCTATTATCTTTACGACGATATGGACCGCCTGTTGGGGGTTCTGCCCCCGGCTGTCTCCTCGGGACTGTCTGCACAAAGCTCCATTTTTTCCAATTACGGCGCCCCCGATACATTCGGGTACTGGTACAAATATGACGAACACAATCGAACCATAGGCGTGAAACTGCCGGGTATCGATTGGGAATATACCGTTTTCGACGGAGAGAACCGCCCCATTCTCCGGCAAGACGGTAATCTAAGAAAGAAAGGATTGTGGACGTTTTTCAAATACGACGAACTGGGCCGGATCGTACTCGAAGGTACGGTCGAGGACTCCCGTTCCCGGGAAGTCTTGGCCGGACTATGGAAAGACCGGGCTGTCAAAGAATCGTTCTCGGGAAACCAAGCTAACTACGGATATTCCGACAACTCTCGGTTGGGACAAAGCGAATACCGAATCACTGCGGCCTATTACTACGACCGGTACGAATTCATTTCGCTCGATTCCCTCCATATTCAAAACTTTTGGGTCGGCGAACAGGCTTCTGCCCACGGACTGATGACCGGTAAATACGAAGCGGTGCTGAACGTTCCGGGAAAAGGGAGAACCTCCATTTTCGTCTACGACGAGAAAGGAAGAATCATTCGATCGCAACAACTCGACAACCTCGTCGATCCATTCTGGACTGTCTTGGAAACCGGGTACGACTTCTCCGGGCAGGTTCTATCCGAGGAACACCGCTATAACGGCCGGCTGTCGCTCCGTTACGACTACGAACGCGACCGAATGGGAAGGGTGACTGCCGTTTCTCTCCGATATGCCGGACGATCCGATGCCCAACCCGTACAAATACCCTTCTCCGAGCTGTCTTACGACAACTACGGAAGACCGACCGCGAAAAAGATTCTCCACGACAGCCTAATCCTCAACTATTCGTACGATCCCGACGGAGGATTGTTCTCCATCGAAAATCCGGGGCGGTTTTCCGAGCAGATTTGCCGATCGAGCCGAGTCACCACGCCTTATTCGCTTTCCCGCTGTAAAAACGGAAATATCAACGATATCCGCATTTCTCAACTCGGGAACGACTATTTCTGGCATTTCGACTACGTGGACGGGAACCGACTCTCCCGGGCAGCCATGTACCACAGCAACAATTTCAACCGGCCGCTCGGCAAGGAGGAACGGTTCGCTTACGATAACATGGGGAACATAACACTCTTGCTAAGGACTCACGAAAACCGGTATGCCGAGCAGCTCGACATGGTGTATAAGGGGAACCGGCTGACGAAAGTCTCGAAAAACGGTGACCCAAATCTCGAGTATGATTTTCAAGGATATCCCGATAAAGCCGATGCGTCGACCGAGATGACATACGACCCCAATGGAAACATGACCGCCGACCTCGACCGGGGAATCGTGGCCATACGATACAATTTGCTGAACCTACCCGACACCGTGCAGTTCGAAAACGGCAACCGTATCGTCTATTTTTATTATGCCGGAGGGGAAAGAGCCGGGGCGGTCACGACCACATATTCCACCCCCATATCCGTGCCCCTCGACAGTGTTTATCTCGGTGAAGACCCGCATTTCGACATGTGGGAACACCGGCATGGAAATCTTTTTTACAAGATGGGCTCCCCTTCGCGGCTGCTGTTCGACGACGGTTTTTTCGAGTTGGCCGAGCGACATGGGGGATTGATCTCTCAGATACCCTATGTCTTTGTCCGGGACCATCTCGGCAGTGTGCGATTGGTCTGCAACGGCAATACCGGGGAGGTCGTGCAGAGTCTCGAGTACCTCCCCTCCGGGGTGATTTTCCGCAGCCGGAACTTCGACCGGCAGCCCTACCGGTTCACCGGGAAAGAGCTGCTATCCGCTCACGGGCTCGACTGGTACGATTCCGGAGCTCGCATGCAGGAGTTCCATATCCCGCGCTTCACCACTATGGATCCGCTCTGTGAGAAATATTACTCCACCTCGCCTTATGCCTATTGTAATAATAATCCGGTGAAATATATAGACCCGGACGGGAGGGAGATAGAAATTCATTATCAAGAGAATGGAAAAGGTAAAGTTTTTATATTTACCGGAGAAAATGCGGATAGAGCTCCGAAGAATACATTTGTTCAAAATGTTATAACTGCATATAATTACAATAAAAAGAACGGTGGAGGAGAAAATCTGCAAAAAGCAGCAAAAGATACCAAACAAAGATATGCTGTAGCACAGACAGAAGATGCTAGTAGTGGAGATGTTCCAAATAGAATGTATGTTGTTCGTTGGAATCCCTATGCTGGCTTAGAAACGACCGACGGTGGAACTCAATCACCAGCTACTGTACTAGAACATGAGATGGCTCATGCCTACCAATATGAGAACCATACTGAACAGTATCGAGCCGACAAAAGGCAAATAATTGTTTCATATCGTAATCAAGAGGAACGACGTGTTATTACCGGTCCAGAAAGGAAAACTGCGAAAGCGAATAATGAAGGGATAAGGAACAATCACCGGGGACGAAGCATTGTTACGGAAACCCCAATATCAAACCAAAAAATAAAATATTTATATCCTTAAAATAATCCATTATGAAAAAGTCGATTTTAATATTCCCGATTCTGTTTTTGCTTTTACCCTTTTGGGGGAAGAGTGAAGATAATGAAAATTCAATCGAATCGATATATGTGCTATATTACAACTATTCATTTAACAGCCCAGTAGATATAGATTGCGACTGTCTGAGAAAAAGAATGATCGGACCATTCATCGATATTACCGATAGCGGTCTGATAGAGTATCCGGACTCAATGGGCATAGTCGACACTCTATTGACCGATCCGAAGCTGTTGCGGGAAGTTCATGACGAGTTGAAAAAACTAACCCCCAATGCTAACCTTTATCCTCCTGATACTCGAGCATCCTATACCTTACGTTACAAGGACGGCTCAGAAGAAAAAATATGTATGGGTGAGTATGATTACTTTGGGTTTAGGGGGAGAAGCTATACCAACAATCGGTTGTTGTATTTACTGAGAAAAAGCATAGACTATTATAGAATAGTATGGGAGCCTATGTTAGATGGGCTTGAAGAGTTAAACGATACTACATTTGAACGAGAACCGGTAGTGGGGAAACACGGCATGGTTTATTAAATCGAGGTAATTATCCTCGTGCCAATCCAATGAATATTTATAAAAATGGGCGGCTAGTTCGTTCTACATTTCAAAACAGATAATTGATATGAAACATTTTTTAATCTTATTGTTAATGTTAATGGGCATATCTTCTTGCTGTAATAAAAATAAATTGACCGTGGATTACGGGAGGACAAAAAAAATGAGAAAGTGTTATACAATAATAGTTTTGCTTTTTATTATCTCTTTTCTAGTATCTTGTTCAACAGTGCGATACAATATCAAAAGAAATAAAGATTTAACGGTAAGGCAAGTAAATTATTTTTATAAAAAAAATGGGAATGCTTTTTATTTGTGTTCTACTTATGCAACTTTTTCAGTTGTTTGGACTTACGATGAAGATAAAGTTGAAATTTACAGATTACAGGAAGGGAGAATAAGGCAAAAACAAATATTTAAGTCAAAAGATATAATACAGTATGCGGTAGTTTCTCTTGAAGATTTAGAAGATGAACTTTATCGGAAATGTGCTTTGGAATTAGACGGGGATAGTTTTGGATTTAAAGTTGAGATTGACCGTAAAACATATATTGCAGATTATGCCGTTAATATAAATTGCATGAAGCAAGGAAAATATGAATCTAACTTTTTAAATAAAATCACAAATGACATAAAAATACATAAAATGTGGGAAGTTGAATATCAATAAAAAACTGCACTTGCGGTTTTTTTCTTTTCTTTTTTGTGGGGCATTTTGGTGGATTCGCCACTTAAAAAGAATAAAAAATACTTTCTTCCTTTTGACTTGTCAAATATAGTATAGATTATATTCTTGAAAGTTCAAACGATATGAATTTCACATTCGGACGATTGTCTTATTTTGTAATAAAGGACTCCAACGGAAACATGACCGCCGACCTCGACCGGGATATTGTCGCCATACGATACAATTTGCTGAATCTGCCCGACACCGTACAGTTCCGCAACGGGTCGGCTATCGTGAATTATTACACCGCCGACGGCAAGAGAACCGGCAGTAAATACCTCACACCACAGACAACGGTCGTTATCCCCGCGGGTCAGACCTTCGTCAGTACATCGGGGACAGCGGCCATGAGCAGTCATGTTACGGCACGTCGGGGTTCTTTGGAATATGCGGGAGCCGATTTCGAGAGCGATACCCTGATACGAATTCATAACGGCGACGGCTATTTGGACTGTTCGGAACAAGATTTCCGGTACTTCGTGCGGGATTATCAGGGGAATATCCGCACCGTCTACGGCAGTGCGGTAGCAAAACTAATACCAGTGGAACCTCCTTTTTCCTTGACGAACCGGGGGGCGATAGGCGGAGATAAACCACCTATTCGCCCAACCCCCATAGAGCATACCGTCACCTACCAACGTATGCAATACTATCCTTTCGGTCTTCCTTATGAAGCCCATTACCAGCCCGAAGAACAGCCGTATAAATACGGAGGAAAGGAGTTTATAGAGCTGCACGGCTATGACAGTTACGACTTCGATGCTCGTATGTATTATCCCGCCCTCTGCCGATTTATGACGATGGATCCTCTCTGCGAGAAATATTACTCCATCTCGCCTTATGCCTATTGTAATAACAATCCGGTGAAATATATTGACCCAGATGGGCGGGATATTTGGGAGATTAATGATGTAGGTAAAATCGTCAATCGTATAAAAGACAAAACGCAAGACGCATTTTATATGGTTGATAACAAAGAAAATAGAACATATACTACTGATGCTGATAGTAATAAAAGTTATAATTCTATTTCTTTTGAGTATGGAACAATAACAGATTTTCAAAAGGCAGGCGGTTTGTTCTTTAAAAAAGATGCTACAAGTTTTTCTGTTGCAAACGAAGCTTCGGGCGCAAGTTTATTTAAGTTTTTTGCTGATAATACAAAAATAGAATTTGGCTTGATAAACACACAGAGCAACGGCTCAACAGTTATGACTAACCATAAAGAAGGTTCGGTTAAAGCAAGTTTAACAGCTCAACAATTAAGTGATAAGGGGCAAACAGTTACTTCTATTATACACAATCACCCCAATAGTACCCAACCATCAGGATTTAGAGCAGGCGATACAAGTGGCGATAAATTCGCAGCTAATATCTTGCCTAATGTTGACCGATATGTATATCAACCCAAGAATAATGCTTTGGTTATGTATGATAACAAAAGTATTATAGGAACAATGTCTTGGAATATGGTATTTTCCCCTGCTACAATAGTAGCACCAAGATTACGCACTCCACACATATTCTATCCTGGTGTTGGATTACCGCCACATTAATACTTTTATTGATATGAAGATGAATAAATTATTTGGAATTATATTTATGATTTTCAGTTTTATGTCTTGTCAAGCAAAAAAAGATAATATTATGCTGACAGATTTTACCAAAGAGTTGATTTCTATGTATATCAATGACGTTGAAAATCTCAATGCAAAAAACAGAAAAGATGAAATAATAATTATTTCTATAGCAGACTCATTGCATTACTATCTTTCGGTTTTTGCCAATAACAGCAAGGAATATAAATTTTGCAGAGAGGATTTTATCGGGCAAACTTCGTATTCAGGACATTTAATTAGAGTATTTGGTAATGAAAATTCAAATTTCTACTCTGTAATCAGTAAAATTAAAATACAGAAACGGTGTAGTGATAATTTTACTGAATACGACCCATTCATTTGGAGGGTTTGTTTTTTAAAAGACCTGTCTTTCTGTAAAATGAGAACATACAAAACTACTCCAAGCGAAAACATCGCAGATATAGAAAACTTAGTAAAAAAGTATTTTAAAATATCACGGCCGTCAACAAACGAAATATATCAATTATACGAAGTTGAGACCGAGCCCCAATTTATTTTAGGTAACGATTCTTTAAGGCAAATTATAACATCGAATTTTAAACGAGTAAAGAAGGCTCCTATGCAAGGGAAAATACCAGTAGTAGTCGATGTCTTAATCGATAAACATGGTATTGCAAAACTAATCGGTATCAGAAAAAGTTCGGGAGACACAATAATCGATGAGGAAGCATTAAAAATAGCCGAGATAATATGCCAATATAAATTTATCCCGGCAACTCATCGAGGAGAAACTGTCGAGACAATCTTTCCCATTATGTTTCTCGATAATGACATTAAAGCTAAATAACTCATACTAACAATAAAGTATAATTACGTTTTGAAAAATAAAAAGATTGCTTCTTTTTGATTTGTCAAAATATAGTATAGATTATATTCCTGAAAGTTCAAACGATATGAATTTCACATTCGGACGATTGTCTTATTTTGTAATAAAGGACTCCAACGGAAACATGACCGCCGACCTCGACCGGGATATTGTCGCCATACGATACAATTTGCTGAATCTGCCCGACACCGTACAGTTCCGCAACGGGTCGGCTATCGTGAATTATTACACCGCCGACGGCAAGAGAACCGGCAGTAAATACCTCACACCACAGACAACGGTCGTTATCCCCGCGGGTCAGACCTTCGTCAGTACATCGGGGACAGCGGCCATGAGCAGTCATGTTACGGCACGTCGGGGTTCTTTGGAATATGCGGGAGCCGATTTCGAGAGCGATACCCTGATACGAATTCATAACGGCGACGGCTATTTGGACTGTTCGGAACAAGATTTCCGGTACTTCGTGCGGGATTATCAGGGGAATATCCGCACCGTCTACGGCAGTGCGGTAGCAAAACTAATACCAGTGGAACCTCCTTTTTCCTTGACGAACCGGGGGGCGATAGGCGGAGATAAACCACCTATTCGCCCAACCCCCATAGAGCATACCGTCACCTACCAACGTATGCAATACTATCCTTTCGGTCTTCCTTATGAAGCCCATTACCAGCCCGAAGAACAGCCGTATAAATACGGAGGAAAGGAGTTTATAGAGCTGCACGGCTATGACAGTTACGACTTCGATGCTCGTATGTATTATCCCGCCCTCTGCCGATTTATGACGATGGATCCTCTCTGCGAGAAATATTACTCCATCTCGCCCTATGCTTACTGTAATAACAATCCGGTAAAATATGTAGACCCGGACGGGGAATCGTGGCGATTGACTTATGACAGAATAGAAGGAGAGGTGATTTTTACAGGATATGAGTGGGTAGATGAAGATAAATCTTATGATGTAGACGGTAATTTATTGCAGGGTTTGTATGCGCAGGCCATATTTTTTTCAGATAACAAAACTTTTGACAAGGATAACGGCTATAATATAGGATCTTCTACTGCCACGGTTTATTTGGCAGACGGAACGACCGAGACATATGCGGCCTGTACGAATCCTTCGGGAAGCGACTATGCTACGGTTCCCGAAGGTACTTATCATGCGAAAGTAGGCAAGCATAAGGGGGCTTATACGGCTTTGCGAATGGAGGATACCGACGGTAGCGGGAGAATAGAATTAGGATACGAAAATCCGGCATATACCGATGGCCGGACATACGCAGTGGGTATTAATATACACAAGCCTGGAATAAATAATCTTACAGGAATGATTACTAAAAAAAGACCTATATCGGCAGGATGCCTGTTGGTCGACATAAATAGCTGGGACCGTTTTATAGGGCATTTTGAAGCAGAAGACCAAAAGAACAATACGGTAAGCGTCACGGTTTCGAGATCTCTATCGGAACCCGTGAACGTAAACCGGTTGCCGGCTTTTAATTTTATTCTGAATGGAACGAGAGAATCATTTTTTAGTCGTATTAAAAATAGGAAATTATGAAAAAGAGCGTGCTATTGCTGTTTTTTGCCGGTTGTGTGGCGACAGGCATTTTTGGAATCGGCCGTAAGATTCCGATGAATCGGGTGAATGATTTGGGGCAGAGGGAAGGCTATTGGAGAGATTCTGTCGGAGGAGGATTCGTATATGATCTATATTATAAAGGTGGTAAAAAAGATGGATTATACAAGCGTTTTTATCGTAATAAATTATTTCTGTTTGGGGAATACACAGCGGATAATATATCTGGCACATGGTATATGTTTGGAGATGAAGGAGAATTACGTTGTACCATTGATTCGATAGAACTCAATAAGGACAGTATATATACGGGGTATTGCCAAATTTTCTGTAAATATAAGTGTTATTGTGCTGATTATTATCCAAGTGGAGCCGTTAAGAGCGAAGGATATATGGTGTGCGATGAAGATTTTATGGTTGATTTTTGGGAAATCGGGGAGTGGAAATATTACGATGAGTCCGGGAATTTGATAAAGACAAAAGACTACGGCGACCGACGGACTCCATAGGAGGAAGAGATCAAGGGGTGTTATAGATTGTAACAAGATTCACTTAAAAATGGATAGATATGAAACGGTTGTTTTTTGTAATGATGACGTTAATGTTTATGTACTGTGTAGTAAAGCGGAAGGAAAGGCTATTTATATAGATTCGGGGGAAATGGAGAGGTAATCGTCCATACACGACCCGACACCCTTTTCTCCAATAAGTTTCAGTGTGATTAAATTTGGCTCATCGCTAAAAGAATAGATATGGTTTGTACGAGACCGGGAAGAAAGGGAGATACCCCCTTCACAGAATTGAGCGTTGGAAATTGGATTATATCAAAGTCCCGTGTGAAAAAATAGAGTCCTGATGTATGGTTTTGTAAAAATATAAGATTAGGAGTTATGAAAAAGAGCGTGCTATTGTTGTTTTTTGCGGGTTGTGTGGCAATAGGTATTTTTGGAATCGGTCGTAAGATCCCGATGAATCGGGTGAATGATTTGGGGCAGAGGGAAGGCTATTGGAGAGATTCTCTTGGCGAAGGAATCACACATGAACTATACTATAAAGGCGGTAAAAAAGATGGATTATTTAAGTGCTTTATTCGTAATGAATTATTTCTGTTTGGGGAATACACAGCGGATAATATGTCCGGCACATGGTATATGTTTGGAGATGAGGGAGAATTACGTTGTACCATTGATTCGATAGAGTTTAACAAGGATAGTATATACACGGGGTATCCTTGTTGCCGAATTTTTCGTAAATATAAGTGTTATTGTACTGATTATTATCCGGGCGGAGGCGTTGAAAAGGAAGGATATATGGTGTGTGATGAAGAGTTTGAGATTGAGATTTGGGAAATCGGGGAGTGGAAATATTACGACGAGTCCGGGAATTTGATAAAGACAAAAGACTACGGCGACCGACGGACTCCATAGGAGGAAGACATCAAGGGGGATTATGGATTTGTTTATAATAAAAACTCTTTTTTATACGATTAAATTTGTTCTACCGGTAAAAGATAAGCTATGAGGACACGATTAAATAAAACGCTTTGTATGATCTTGATGGTGACATTGTCTATTGTAGCGCATGCGCAGGACGAGGAATATTTAGTAAATAAGATGCCTGATATAAGTATGACGTCGCCATTGTCTTCTCAGTTCAACAGATTTGAGTTCTATCCGGTGTCCAAAGCGACAGGGGTAGTGGATGTCAGCATTCCTTTATTCTCGATACCTATGCCGGATGGCGGTTCACTGCCGTTCAGTATAGCCTATCACGCATCGGGAATCAAAGTGGAGGATCCGGTGGGGATTCTCGGTTACGGGTGGAGCTTGTTGCCGGGACTGCGAGTTACACGAAAGAGTTTCGGGAAAATAGACGAAATGTGTAAACCGGAGAAAATACCGGATAATCCCTATTTGATACACCCTGATTCTGTCGCTTATTGGGCTTCACCGACAACGGATTTTGAATGGTCGTGGGGCTATGACGGCGAGCATGATATCTTTACTGTAAATACATTGAGCGGGAGTTGCAGTTTCATTATCGAGACGAAAGCCAATGGTTACAGCGTACGTCAAATTAAACAATCACCGTTGCGGATAGAGGTCATCGGGTTAAAACACAGGCCGATCGTGGGATTTAAAGTGACCGATACAAACGGGGTGGTTTATTGGTATGGTGATAGGGTGAACGAGCCTCGAAATTTTGTGGTTTGTACGATCACCGAGAATCCGTTAGATGTAGCTTATGTGTTGCGGAAAATAACTTATCCCACGGGGCAGGAGATATTGTTTCATTATAAACCGGTAACAATAAAGTCATTTGCCCGATATCACAACGCTACATTTGTTAAGGCTGAACTTAGTTTTTCCCTTGAACATAGGAATAAGAGTATAAGTGAATTTCAACATGTTGAAAATTATAGGATGAGTTATGACAAGGGTTTGACATCGATCGAGTTCCCTTTGGGGCGTGTGGAATTCAGTTATAATAATAACCCTTCGCGAGCTGAGATGTTGAAGCAAATAAAGGTCTTGAACAAGGATGCGAAAGTTATCCGTCGGGTTGATTTTTATTCCGACCTGACAACCGATTTGTTGGATTCGGTTTCGGTAACCGGCGATGGGACTTATCGATTCAGCTACAATACGCAGTCTTTTGAGAATGTTTATGCGCAAGACAAATTCGGATATTATACCGGGGAGGTGAATGCTGGGATAAATAATTTGTTCCCTCGGTATATTGTACAATTATTAGATAGTATCCAAAGTGTCGGTTGTGGAGATGGGCATTCCGAAGAATCAGCCATGAAAGCGAAGATATTGGAGAAAATTGTTTACCCGACAGGCGGTTATGCGACTTTTGAGTACGAAATGAATCGAGCATTGAGCGTGTCGGAAATGACTGGCGATTCGACCGATATCACTTGCGGTTTACGTATCAAACGATTGAGTCAATATGATCCGAGTTCGGGTCAAGAGATAACCAAAAGTTACAAATATGGCTCCAATGAGTCGGGATATGGAAATATTATCGTGGATACATCGGACTGGGGATATGTCTCGGAAAGGATTCAGAAAGTGATCTATGTCGATGATCCTATCGAGAATCCGGAAAAACCGGGAGAGATTCCTGTATTAAACGCTCATTGGGTAATCGTGAGTGAGAAAAATGCCAATATTACATTGTTTAACGATAATTGCATGGTGTGGTATGACGAGGTGGCGGAATATACGAGTACCGGAGGGAAAACTGTCGAACGGTATGATTATTTATACGACCAATCCAATGCATCGGGAAATAAGGCCATTTATTGGAGCGCTCTGATCGATACTCCGCATCTGATAGACCGTAAAATATACAAGGGAGATCGATTGCAGGAACACACTATTTATAAATACGCCGATAATAACCAGTATATACAGGGTATTCTGGTGAATACAAAAACTTTGTTCGTGGGTAGAGCAGGTAAATGTGGGAGTGGACATAATGTATATTGTTTTTCGAAGGCGGCATTTACCGATATATTTAAACCGAGTGTGCTTTATGAAAATACTTCGAGCTCTCAACAGATAGATTATGAAGTGATTGCGTATCCTATTTATGTGGGGTTACAGCATTTGGATTGGACGATAACCAAGCGTTATGACGATAGCGGCGAAACGTTTTTCGAAACGGCGGAATTATATACATATGACGATCGGGAACGGTTGTTCAACGTGCGGGAAAAACGGGTATATACCAGCGAGGGAGACAGTGTCGCATCGAGGTATTATTATTCTTCGGATAATTATGCTGGATATCCGCAGCTTGTGAGAGAAGCGATGGAAGCCGGCAATTGCATCACTTCGCCTATTGTGCGAGAATATGTGAAATACAAAGGCGATATCGAGTATGATAAAATCTATACCGAACAGATTCTATACGGAAAAGTAAACAACGATACGTCTGTTGTGCGTCCTGTATCGTATTTTTATCGTGATGGAGGGAACAATGCGTTTGAGAAACAGAGTGATTATACCTATTATGATTCGGGAAAGCTGAAATCAAAAATGGGATTGGATAATCTCACTACCATTTACTTGTGGGGATATAGTTATCAATACCCGGTGGCGGAAATCAAGAATGCCTCTTGGGAGCAAGTAGAGAGCATCATAGGAGATGCCGAGGCTTTCGCTGCGGCTGAAATTCCAGACGGAATGTTGCTGGCCCGATTGCGTACGGAACTGCCGTCGGCACAAGTAACCGTTTATACGTATGAGCCGCTGGTGGGAATTACCTCTTCGACCGATCCTCGGGGGCATACGACTTATTATGAGTATGATGATGCGGGGCGATTGGTGCGTGTGAAAGAGGGGGAGAAGACTACGACATTGTATAAGTACCATTATCGGAATGAATAGAACGATGAAACGGATAAAGAGAAATGTTATGAATATACGTGTTTTATTATGTACAGCTGGTATTGCAGCTGTACAAGTTTTGTCGGCAATAGAATTGACAGCCGACAGCAACCGGCTGGAAGCCGGGGAGGCATTCGTCAAAATGCTGGTCGAGTACCAAGAACCGGGCAGGGCCGGAACGAAATGCCGGTGGGATTTCCGAGGAATGCAAATCCTTTCGGAGGAACTTCCCGTGGAATATTTTATTCCGGACAGTTCCCATATGGATATTCTTTGTGGTCGCGAGGGGCGTAACCGTTATTATTACCGACAAGGAAGTGATAGCCTGTGGTGTGTGGGACATGAGAATGCGACTTTCTATATCGATTATGCTCGTCCCGAACTTTTGTTGCGTTATCCTTTCGCTTATGGCGATTCTCTGACGAGTCGTTTCGAAGGAGCAGGACGGTATGGTCAGCGTATTCCTCTTTTCGTCGGGGGAACGACGACTGTCACAGCCGATGCCGAAGGTGAATTGAGGTTACCGGGAGAGACTTTCGGAAACGCCCTGCGGGTACATACCGCCCGCCGATATGTGAGGATATGCAAAGACAGCTTGTCGGTGAGTGTGGATACGTATGCTTGGTTTGTGCCGCAGAATCGTTATCCGGTGTTCGAGAGCGAGACTTCCACGCTGCATGGTACACAGGCCGATACGATACTCTCGGCTGTATCGTTTTACTATCCGCCCGATTATCTGAGCGGAGAGAGTGACCGTAGTGCCGACGATGAATCGATTGAGGAGGAGATCCTACTGATCGAGAATGTTTTTACCGAGGCGGAATATCTGCCCAATCCGGTGGAGAGTGACTTGACAATAAAATATAAACTTACTCGTTCGGCTTCGGTGTGGTTCACTTTGCACAGTAGTGCGGGAATTTGTCTGAGACGGACACCGAGTCGTGAGGAAGATGAGGGAGAGTATTCTGTGCTGGTTCCTATGTCGGGGTTAATGCCGGGGGTGTACACATTGTATGTTCATGTGGACGATAAGGTACTTTCTGTAAATATTATCAAGGGGTAGTTTGGGCGGTTGTCGTAAAAATGAGATACTATTTTTGTAAAAACTTTCGTCGAACCCGAAAAATGTATTATATTTGCCACCGTTTTTACGGGATCGACCCGAGGGAGTGATGCTCGAGTGGTTGAAGAGGCACGCCTGGAAAGCGTGTATACGTCAAAAGCGTATCGGGGGTTCGAATCCCCCTTACTCCGCTAAAAAGCCGTTGCAAGTTTTTTGCAGCGGCTTTTTTTGTAAGAGGAACTGGTTTGTTGCGGTGGTAGAAAATGGATCAGTCGATAATTAGTGGGGCTTCTTCTTTTATATACTCTCCCCTTATTGTTTCTTCGGTATTTTTCTTATATTGCTTCGCAACACGGGGAAGAAAGATTAAAGGTATTCAATATTGCTTCTTGAAATCAATTAACTAATATCTTAACCCCTCCGTCACTTCGTGCCACCTCCCCTATATTTTGCATAGCAAAACACCCCGTAAGGCTACGGGACACGGTAGAGGAGGAGGGGAAATACTTTTAACGAATATCTTAACTCTTCAATATATATCTTTTGGGGCGGTGGGAGCTTGAACATCTATTAAACTAAAACGGGTAGGGAGCTGTTCTTTTTGGATAGATGGGGATTTTAATGTCCCGGTTTGTATGGAATGGAAGATATTTGTGTATATTTGATTTTTCGAATATAGGATATGACTCGATGTGAGAAATAGGAATGGGGCTGTCTTGTTTCTATTTTTCCCTTGTCGGGTTTTGAGGTAGGAAATCGAATAAAGAAAATTAAATTTTGAAGATATGAGAACATTATTATTGTCTTTTGCAATCGTGGGATTACTGTGCGGTTGTTCGTCCAAGTCGGATTACGGTGAAGCTCGGGGAATTGTATGTGATGCTACCATGAATACGGTTACAATTGTTACCGACGACAATGACACGTTGTCGTTCAGTACGGTCGATACCGATAGAAGCGGGGTCGACGGATTGCTGCTGGGCGATACGGCCGAGATTACTTACCGGGGAAGGTATGAAAAGGGAATGGGGGCTTTGAAAATGGTGTCTTATCCGCAAAGAGCGTTACTCGGTGGCGACCGAGACGAGCATGGTTGCGTAGGCTCTGCCGGATATGTGTGGAGTGAGGTGTCGCAGGATTGTATACGGGTGTTCGAGAAGGGTATCCGCACGGAGTCGGTTCGAGGGGATAACCGTTCGGTCTATATCGTCTTTTCTCCCGATTCGTCCCAAGTGGAATTGTTTTTCTCCGACGGGCAACCGAATGAGATTTTGGAGCGGCGGACGTTGCCTTCGGGCGGTTTTGCTTGGAATGTGGAGGACGACGATACGAAGAATGTGCGTTTCATAAATGGTTTATGGACGATCGAACAGCGGGGTGAGGTCATATATCGGGAAGATAGTGCAGCTGCCGACTCGTCGTTGGGCGATTGGCAGGAGCGGACTTATGAGGGGGGACTGCCGGCAGCCGAAACCCCCGTCCCTCTTTT
>OGPX01000026.1_pt1 | contig 95177 bp, 88 predicted proteins | sample 1553101 | NCBI WGS metagenome assembly OGPX01 (sample SAMEA2579964, study PRJEB22360) | human gut metagenome | biome: human gut; feature: human-associated habitat; material: faeces | place: Denmark | collected 2008/2010
GGGGGGTAGTCAATCAAGTTTAACATGACCGGGGTTATACTCACTAGCCCCATTAAAACACTAATAAACTTAATTACCATTATTACTTTTACTATCACTCTCATCATCTTATTCATTCTCATTCTCATCATCTTTTATCATCATTTAATTACTATTATCTTTACTATATTATTCATTATTATCTTCGTTATTACTTTCTCCTAGAACTTGACGGGGGTAGTCAAGTCCAATTTAATGACCCGGGGGTTAATACTCACTAGCCTCATCAAAACACCAACATACACTATTTTCAATACTATCACTTTTACTATCATCTTCAATATTCTTACTATCATTATCAAAACATTAATATACATTACTATTATCTTCATAATTTTTATCTTCAGTATTTTCGTCATTATCCTTACTATCATTACTATTATATTTAATTCAGTCCTCGCCAATATCTATAACTTCAGTTGCATATAAATCTTTATTAGCAATAACAATACCTTTATCAGTATCATTTTTAAATAAAACAAATTTATCAACTATAAGTCTATCTTTATCATCAAAAGTTTTTATTAATTTAGCTTCACTAATAATATTAATAAGTTTGTTAACATCACCTCTAAATATATAAATAGGATTAACAACATAAATATTTTGTAAATTAGTTCTTTTAATAATATTTTCATCTTCAAGATAAGAAATAGCGTTATAATAATCTCTACGATTAGGTTTAACTAAACCATAACCTTTAATTAAATCATGAGAAATATAAATAACATTACTATTAAATTTAATATTTTCAGCAATATAACCAATAAAAGAAATAATAACAGCATATCTATTTTTTCTTATTATATCCCAAACTCTCATACCAATAGTAACAAAATTACGTTTAATGCCAACTTCTTTACTAAGATGATAACCATTATCAAATTCAGCAACTATACCAGTTCTGGTACTTTTATTATAACTAAAAGGATTAGCAACAACAAGTCTTTGTTTTTCAAATTCTTCTAAGCAATCAGCATTATAACAAACATCATTAACAAGTTTATTATAAACTTTAGTAGGTTTAAAATCTTCTTTAAAAGTCATAACAATAATATTATTAAATTCAACATAAAAATATATTACTATAGGAAATTAGCGAAATGTGTTCCATCCATGGAACAAATATAGCAAATAAATAGCGAAATGTGTTCCATGGATGGAACAAGTTATATATTGTAACTTATTGATAATCAAATAATTATAAGTTAGCAATAGTATCTATATAGATATATATTATATATAATATTAATATAATCAGCATTAATAGATTCGTTATGACTCGCTCCGAGCTTCGCTCTCCGCTATACTCCCCGTGGAGGATGAATATAATCAGTATCAATCACATCAAGTTAATCAATACTATCATTATTATTATTATCTCTATTAATATCATTAATACTAATATGATTAAGTCTAGCTTATCTCCCATCCTCCACGGGGAGTATGACTTGCATATTTATAATCATATAATCCTCTATGACACAAATGTTAAAAATAGTTTTTCTCTTGGTAGATTCATTCAAACTCTTACATTTGCTAAAAACGATTAAGTTATGGGTAAAGATAAAAGTGAAACTAAACCTAAATACACTAGAGAATTTCATAGTGGAGAAAGGAATAAAAAAGAAGTTAAAGTTCCTAGTAAACTTAAACTTGGAAATATTGGTATTGATAGTATTATTAAAACTAAATAATTTAGTGTTATGATTAAAGTTGAAAGTAAATTTAAAGATTTTGGTATTCAAATACCTACTGACATTAGCGAAATAACAAGTGAAGCACTTGACGCTGTTCTTACTAATGTAGTTATTGCTAAACATTATTGTGTTGTTGCTCTTTGCCAAAATGAAAGTTTGTTTGGTGTTATTAATAATAAAGTTAGTACAGTTGAGGTTATGCCAATTATTGCTAAAATTAGTAAAGAAGATGCTGAACTTATTGGTATGAACCAAATGGATAAGATTATAATTGACCGTTCTACTCTTGAACGTGGTTATCATCTTTATCTTAAACATAATGTTCTTAGTCCTCAATTTGTTAATAAGTATATTACTAATGATACTGAACTAACTCGTTCTATTACTGTTGGTACTTTTGGACAAAATCAAGGATATAAAAAAGGACAAAAAGTTTGGTTTGTTGAGTTTAAAGTTATAGCTATTAATGATTTAAGAGCCGCTATTACTGATAAACATAAAGCTATTAATCCTTTTGTTTATCATTCTGTTGAAAAAGCTAATTAGCCATTTCGTCTAAATAATCGAACTCTTCTTAGAACTACTTATGTATAATTTAAAATTATAGGTACTTGTGTTCTTGTTTATAGTAGTAATCTAAGAAGAGTTCTTAAACTTTCAATTATGGATTTTAAGACTAATACTAGTTTTAATATTGCTAATACTAGTTCTCATGAAGATTTTGATGATGATTATATTCTTATCTATAAAGATATAAATAATATATTAGATGATATTGGATTTCAAGGTGATGATAGAATACTTTGTAAATCTATTATTGAAAGTCTTGAAAAAGAAGCTAGTATTAATATACGAAAAGATAAATGTGTTGCTATTCCTCATATTGGCACTATTCAAAAGAATTGGTATCGTTCCAAACTTATTAGTCATTATAAAGACTTTAAAGAAGCTAGAAAAACTATGACTAGAGAAGAGTATAAAGAATATACTGCTAAAGTTATGGAAGAAGAAAAGCAAAAACATTATGAAGAAGAAGAAAAGATTAAGACTGAACTTAAGTTTAAAAAGAAACTTCTTCCTATTTGGATTAAACTAAGTAAAAAACATAGTGCTGCTTATGCTAATCTTTGGCTATATGCTATGGGTAAACTTGAAATTATCGAATTTGATGAAGAAGTAGAAGAAATATATGAACGGTTTGGAATTGGATTGGATGCTGACCATAGATGAAACTGGTATGCCAAAAGCTCCTACACTTAAACAACTTCTTGATAGAGATGTTAGTCTTCTTTATACTAGAGATAAATCTCCTAATAAAGAGATGTATGTTAAAGAAGTTGGAGTTATTTATTATCTTGGTGACCCTAAAGGTCCGTGTCTACAAGAAGGTCTTAGTGAAAAAGAAGCTCTTAAGAAAGCTATTGAAAACTTTGATTTACCTAAAAATTATCAACCTGATATTCTTGTTTGGAAACTTATTAAAAGATATTATAATCAAAAAGCTGGTGCTGGTATGGAAGCTGTACTTAATATTAAGCGTGGTATTCATAATGTTGCTTTAGCTGCTAGCAAATTAAATGAGTTGCTGAATGACAAGTTATCTGATGGTGCTAGTCTAGAAGATGTTCCAGTTGTTATTGGTTATATGAAACAAATTAATGATTTAGCTAATCAGTTCCCAAATACGATTAAAGCTCTTAATGTAGCTGAAGAAAATCTTCTGTATGAACAAGAGAATGTTGCTGGTAGAGGTGGTGTTGAAATTACTAGTAGTATGATTGAAGAATAAGCTGATGCTAATCTACTCCATCCTCCACGGGGAGTCTAGCGTAGGCACGTAGTGCCGAAGCGGGTCCAAACTAGTGTTGAACTTAATGGTATTAATAATATGGAACTTAGAGATAAAAGATATAATGATATTAGACTTATTTTTCATGAAGAAGAACATAAATATAATGATAGTCTAGGTAATGATTATATTTCAACTACTACTATCCTTCATAATTATGCTCCAAAGTTCGATAAGAACTATTGGTTAAGAAAAAAGTCTAAAGAACTAGGAATAAGCGAAAAGAAACTAGAGGAACAATGGTCAACTATTACTAAAGAAGCTTGTGAACGTGGAACTAATACTCACAATGGTCTTGAAGATGGTGTTAAAGGAGCATCTATGTTTCAACAAGCTATTAATTATCTTGATAAACGTGAAGATGGTGTAATGGTTACTATTGCTGATATTCCAAATTTTGGTGCTAATTATAAACTTCTTAATCTTAAAGATTTTATTGAACTTACAGATAATCGTTATCCTCTTATTTATGATGCGTTTAAAATGTACACTGAAAGAGGATATAAGATTTATAGTGAGATTGGTATGTTTCTTATAGATTGGTTAATTAGTGGAACTATTGATATTCTTCTAGTTAATGAAGATACTAATTGTGCTGTTGTAGGTGATTGGAAAACAAATCGTGGTGGATTAAAATTTAGTAGTGGTTATTATAAGAAAGATAAAACAGTTAAACCTGCACAACAAACTAATGTTTGGGTTGATAAAGATGAACGACTTTTAGCTCCTCTTAATCATCTTCCTAATTGTAATGGTGCTATATATAATCTTCAACTTAGTATGTATGCTTTTGCTGTTGAATATATACTTGGTTTAACTATTAAAGGTATTTGGTTATGTCATATTGATAGTGATTTTGAACTTAATGAATATGGTATGCCAAAAAGATTTTCTGACGGTCTTTATCATATTAAAGAAAATCCTATTGAGACTACTAAATTTTTTACTATGAATTATCTACGTGATGATATTAATAAAGTTCTTAAAGATAGAGAATTACAAATTAAAGCTAGTGGTGTTCAAACTCAATTTAAACTTGCTATATGAAATTAAATAAAGACAATTTAATTGGAGTAATTATTGGTTTTATTGTTTTAGTTATATTTGCTATTTGTTTATCTAGTGGATGTGCTAAACGTATTACTCCTGTTCCTGAAATTCGTTATATTCCTGTTACTGATTCTACTGCTGTTAATGAATTAGTTTTAACTAAAGAATTACTTCGTAGAACCCAAGATTCTCTTAACGCTTATAAATCTGATACGACTATTAGTGCTGATTATTTTGTTGCTAAATATAAGCTAGAACGTATTAGATATTATAATGATATTGCTGGTAAAGGAAATAATATTAAATTTCTTAGAGGTTGGATTAATAGAGTTCTTAATGAATAATAAGCTATGTATATAATTAAACATGAAGGCAATATTAGATTAATTGCTAACTGTCGTAAAAATAATAGAGAAATTAGTTTTGTAAATTATAAAGTACAAATTAAAGTTCTATGGTTTTGGACTACTATTAAAAGTTTTGATGAAGACAGTTATGCCGATGCTTGTGATTGTTTTCGTTATTGTACTAATCCTTATAAATATTAAATTATGGCTAACTTTGGAGATGCTTTTAAAAAACTATCTATTAAGGAAGGTGGTTATGTAAACGATAAAGATGATGCTGGTGGAGAAACTTATAGAGGTATCAGTCGTAAATATAATCCTACTTGGCAAGGTTGGACTATGATTGATTCTTATAAGAAACATTATACTATTGGTAGTAAAGAATTTAAGTCTAAGCTTGATAATGATGTTCAGCTTCAGAAACTTGTTTGGGAAAAGTATAAAATAGGTTATTGGGATGTATTTGAACTTGATGATTTTAATAGTCAGAGAGTTGCTGAACAATTATTTGATACTAACGTGAATTGTGGTCAAGTTGCAGCTATCAAGATGGCTCAAAGAGTTCTTGGTCTTAAAGAAACTGGTAGATGGAATCTTGATTTGCTTAATAAACTTATAGAAATAAAAGATTAACTTAATACTGTATAGAATTATGAAGAAGATGCTGATAGCAATATTTATAATAGCGATTATCAATTTATGTGTTACTCTGTATTTATCAATAAGTCGTTTTAGTGTAGAAGCCAATTCATATAATAAAAGTGACACCGCTATTAATCATGTTCGGATTGATTCTATACAGTTAGTTATAACTGAAAGAGAAAGTATAGTTTATAAACTTAAAGAACATGAGAAAGATATTGAAGATAAAGTTATTAGTCTTAATGACAGTGCTACTTGGGAGTTATTCAAGAAGTTGGTGTCAGAATGAGATTGATAATGTAGTGCATCCTCCACGGGGAGTCAACACTACTGATACAACTGTTCTTGTCCCTATTAATATGATTAAGATTGCTAATACTAAAATTATTAAAGCTAAACTTTATAAAGATATTATTAACGAACAAGATAGTATAATTAATCTCCATAAGATTAAATATAATGCTCTTTATAAAGAAGTTGAAACTTTACAAAATAATCTTGATAATAGTAATAAAGTAAATGATAATTTAAATAAGTCTATTGAACGTATTAAACGTAAGAATAGATATTTGGTAAGCGGTGGTGCTGTTTGCGCTATCGCTTTTGTTGTTTGTTTACTAGTTAAATAAAATATTATGGCTGATGGTAAATATCCTTTTCTAGAATACATTGAAGAACCTGATAAAGAGAAAAAGTATAAGAAAGCTAGTGATTGTGGATGGTATGACCCTCATAATAACTTTTTAATTGGAGATAGTGGTGGCTTTCTTTTAAATATTAGACCTGGCAAATTTGTTAATACTGAACTTTTTAATGAAGCTACTAGAACATATCAAGCCACAGGTAAATATACTCAATTTAAAGTTGATAGTATTCCTCATAGACAATTTAGACGTAGAGAATGTGATAGACGACGTAATGGTTTTTCTGCTCCTTGTTGGCAAAATCCAGATGGAAGTATAGAAGATGTTTGGATAACAGGTGGTCATTATAATTTTCTTAATTATACTCGTATGGAGCGCACAGATGAATCATCTGTTATTGTTACTGAACATGGGGCTACTGCTAAAAAGATTTATAGTTTTCCTAGTTTTATTGATGCTCAATTTTGGACTTGGCAAATTATAGAATTTTGTAGACGTAATGGTTTACATCTTATTATTGATAAAACTCGACGTGGAGGTTTTTCTTATATTATGGCTGCTGATAGTTCTAATGAAGTTAACTTATCTAAGCATAAAGTTGTTATTCATGTTGCGGCTGATAATAAATACTTAATTAAACAAGGTGGTTTAAGTGACTTTGCTGTTAATAATTTAAAGTTCTTTGAAGAAAAGACTCCATTTAAAAGAGGTATATATAGTCCTACTACTGATAGTTTTAAACTTGGTTATCGTATGAAAAATGGAGTTGAAGCTGATGATAGTTGGTCTAGTTCTCTTTTAAGCGTTAGTGCTAATAATAATCCAGACTGTGCTATTGGTAAAGATGCTGTTACAATTAAAGTTGAAGAGTTATCTACAATGCAGAATTTTGATGAGTTTATGAATGTAACTGAACCTACAATGACTGTTGGTACTCGTACTACTGGTACTCTTATGGCTTGGGGAACTGCTACTGCTGCTAATATGCAAATATTTGAACAAAACTTTTATAATCCTAGAGCATTTGGATTTATGCACTTTGAAAATGTTTGGGATAATGATGCTCGTAATGAAGTTTGTGGATTTTTTAAATCTTATGCTTGGGGTCTTGAAGGGGAAATAGATGGAGTTAAAGGATTTGATGAAGATGGAAATAGTAATCTACGAATAGGGCTTCAGCTTGCTGCACGAGAAAGAATTGAAAAGAAAAAGACTGCTAAGACTTTTGCAGAATATCTTAATTATCTTGGTCAGCGTGCTTTATTTCCTGCTGAATCTTTTAGTAGTGCTAGTGAAAATATATTTAGTAGTGAAGCTCTTAATAAGTTTGAAGATAAACTTCGAGTTGATAATAGTTATAAGTTTTATACTGATGGTGAACTATTTGAAGATGGAACTAAAAAGATTTATTTTAAATCTAATGCTCGTATAAGAATTGAAAATCCTGATATGAAAACTTATGATTATATTCAAGGAGTTCCTAGACGTGGTAACGAAGACCCTCATGGTTGTATAAGAGTTTGGTTTGCTCCTGAATATGAAGAAACATATATTGGCGATAGGCTTATAAGAAGTATTCTTCCCGGTACTTATGTTGCAATTTATGACCCTGTTGGTATTGATAAAGATAAAAAAGAAATTACTGATAGACATTCTCATAATAGTATATTTGTTATTGAAATGCCTAGAGAACGTAATGGATTTAAACCTAAATTATGTGCTGCATATTATGGGCGTACTGAAAGACTAGAAGAAGCTGATGAAAAGTTTTATCGACTATGTAAATGGTATAATTGTATTGGTACTGGACTTGTAGAAATAAATCGTGGTGAAACTGTTTCTAATTTTCGTAAGTGGAAAGCTACTAAATATCTAGGTTATGAACCTTTATATGTTTGGGATTCTGCTGTTAAAGAAAAAGTTAGTACTAGTTATGGTTATAATATTGGTAGCGGTCCTAAGAAACTAGATGGTCTTCGACTTCTTAAAGAGTTCTTATATGAAGTTATTGGTAAAAATGAATTTGGAGAAGATATTTATGTTTTTGAAAGATTTCTTGATTATCAAACAATTCTTGAACTTAAAAAGTTTAATGCCGAAGGTAACTTTGACCGTATATCTAGTCTTATACTTTTAGGTATATATTGGAAGTCTATTGATATTAAAGGTAAACGAGAACTTGCTAGTCGTAAGAAAGTTACAGAAGATAATGATAAAACAGATATTTTTAATAGACAATGGTTTTAAGATTAAACAAATAAAGATATGTATAATTTTGGTAGACTTGATTTTCCTAATCAGCATGTTAGTTATGCTGAAAAACAAGAAGTTGATTGGTATGCTAAGTGTTGTGATTATGTTATAGAAGCTGGTATTGCTTGTAAAGCTGATTTTAATGTAGAAGAAAAGTTTAATATTCTTCTTGGTAATATTCCTAGAGAATATTATAGAAAAACTCTTAATCCTTATAATGAGAAAGATGAAAATCTTACTCGTTTTCCAGCTACTATGCGTAATTATGATATGATGAAAGGTATTATTAGAAGATATATTGGTGAATACATTAAAAATCCACATGATTTTATTGTTGGAGCTAATAATCCAGAAGTTGTATTTGCTAGAGATGCTGAACTTGGTAAACAAATTATGATGCTTGCAGAACAAGCCGTTGCTAAGAAAATACAAGAAAGTTATATGCAGTTTGTTAATGAAGGTAATAATCCTGAACAATTTAATCCTGAACAAGCTGTTGATATTGAAGCTTTTATTAAAGAATTTAATGAAAATTTTATTGATGATATTAGTGCACAAGGACAAGATTTAATTAATGTTATTGATGACCTTACTGATGCTTTTACTATATACGCTAGAGCTTATTTTGAATTTGTTGCTTTTGGAGCTTGTTATACATATAGAGATGTTGTAGGTAATCAATTAATTAAACGTGTTGTTAGTGTTAGAGATGCTTTTCCTGTTTCTAACGATAATATGTTTGCAGAAGATTATGATATGTTTGCTGAACGTCGTATGTTGACTAAACAACAAATTATAGATGAATTTTATGAATATCTTTCTGAAAAAGAACGTGAAGCTCTTGATACATATTATCAATATAGTGCTACTACTTCTAGCGATAAAGCACTTTTAAATTGGGATAAATATATGTATTATTTTGGTGATATATGTAGTAAATTTAATAAAGATGATTTGCAATATATTAAGAACACTAATATAATGGCTCGTGATGCTAATAATGGTTTATTTGAAGTTTGGCATACTGTTTGGAGAGGTGAAATAAAAGAAGGTATTCTTACATATAGTAATGGAGCATTTGTTACAACAAGAATTGTTAATGAAACTTATCAGCTTAACCCTGCTGGTGGTGATATTAGTATTGAATGGGTGTGGCGTCCACAAGTTTATGAGAGCGTTAGAATTGGTTCTCGTGCTACAAGCATATATCCTTATAAGGCTCGTCCTATTGCTTATAATAGGAATGGTAAACTTCCTTATAATGGTATTGCAGAACTTCTTCCCGGTTTTGGAAGATTTAGTATTGTAGATACAGTTATTCCTTATCAAGTATTTCGTAATATAGTTTCTTATCATAGAGAAATGGCTATTGCTAAAAATAAGATGAATGTTCTTATGATTGCTAAATCTCTTCTTGGTAAAAAACCTGCTGAAACTATATATCGTATGGCTGCTGATGGAGTGCTTTATATTGATGATGAAGATGATGCTAATCTTGTTAAAGCACAAAGTGTTCGTTATCTTGAAAGTCGTATGAATAATTATATTACTGAACTTGGACAACTTATTCAAGAAATTGAACAGACTGCTAAAATGGAATGTGATATGACTCCACAACGTTATGGAGAAATTGCTAATAGTGCTGGTAAAGGAGTTACTGATGAAGCAGTTATTCGTGGAAGTATGGGTTCTGTTATTATTGAATTTATATTTGATAAAATGAGAGAACGAGATTATCAAGCTGAAATGGATTATACTAAACTTGCTTGGATTGATGGTCTTAATACTTCTTATAAAACTAAAGATGGTGATATTAAATATTTAAGTCTTGATGTTAATAGTCATATATTTGCCAATTATATTGTTACTTGTAAAACTTCTGTTAAAGAACGCGAGAAACTTGAACAATATAAACAGCTTGCATTTAGTGCTGCTCAGAATGGTAATATGGATATGGCTAATGCTGCTATACGTGGAGATAATGTTGCTCAAATTAGTAAACTTATTGATAAGTATCAAAATATTCAACGTGAGCATGAACTTGATGTTGAACGTGTTTCTCAACAAACAGAACAACTTCGTCAAGAATTTGAACTTGCTAAGATTGATAGAAAAGCAGAACAAGATAGAGAAACTATTAGAGTTGAAAAATATCTTGATGGTCAAATTGAAGCTATGAAAGCAAATGCTAATATTATGAGTTTTGATAATGGTCTTAGTAATGCTGAAAAGAGTCAAGCTGAAGAACGTATGGAAAATGCTAGACTTAATCTTGAACGTAGTAAACTTAGTTTAGATGCTCAAAAGACTTCTGTTGAAGCACAACTTAAAGAAAAAGAATTAGCTGTTAAACTTAAAGAAAGTGATGATAAAGTCAAGATTGCAAAAACGAATAAAAATCGTTATGATAGTAAAAGTAAATAATCGGCTGTACTTCTAAATTTTGTTCATAATAGGGCTGGACTTGCTTGTGAAAGTAGGTTCAGCCCATTTTCATTTTTATTTACATCACATGAGCCATTTTAAGCTCATTCTAAGCACTTTATTCATTTCGTGATAGATTAATCATTATGATAAAATTTGATTCATACACGGCTTTTCTGAAAGCGACAGGATAGGTTATCAGTAATAAATATCCTAGTTAGCAATAGTATGTTAGTCGGCAAATCGGCTTAAAGGTGAACATATTTTAACGATACAAGTAAAACTCATATTATTATTATAGTTTATATTTGTGATATAGTAATTAATTAAAAACAAAGAGTTATGCCTAATTTTGATAGTTTTGGTTTTAATGGTGAAACATCTAATGGTGATGGAAAACCTACTGACGACATTACAGACCTTGATACAGGTAAAACAGGGCAGTTAGATGCTGATGGTAATTCTATTGATGATATTACTAATAATGGTAATGGAGATGGGAATAGCGATTCTAATGCTAATAAAGATAACCAATCTTCATCCTCCACGGGGGGTAAGCCTAATGACAAAGCGAATGACGATGATGCTGAACACGGTTTAGAAGAAGGTACTATTATCGAAGATGGAGATAATAAATATACTGTTGATAAAGACGGTAATCTTATTGACGATAAAGGTAATATCTTTAAAGCTAAAAACGAAGTTGCTGCTTATCTTAAAGAATTTGAAGTAGAAGATACTAAAGAAGAAAATACTATTGATGTTAAATCAATTCAAGAACTTGTAGGTGTTTCTGTTACTTCAGAAGATGGTAAACCAGTTGCTTTTGAAAATACTCCTCAAGGAGTTGCAAGTTATATTCAATCCGTTATTGATTTAAAACGTGACGAATTTGCTCAAGCTGGTGTTAATAAGTTATTTGAAGATTATCCTATCGTTGGTGATTTTCTTAATTATTATGTTGCAAATGGTAATTCATTTGAAGGCTTTGGTGAACTTCGAGATAGAAGCGGTATTGAAGTAGATGAAAATAATGTAAGTCAACAAGAAGCTATTGTTCGTGAGGCGTTTAAGGAATTTAATCGTCGTGGTAATGTTGATAAGTATATTCAATATCTTAAAGATAGTAACGAACTTTTCAATGTTGCTAAAGAAGAACTTGAAGCTCTTCAGAAAGCTGATAACGAAATGCGTGAAGCTAATGCTAAAGAAGCTATGCGAGTTAAAGCAGAAGAAGAGAAACAACTTGTGGAATTTTGGAATGGAGTTAAAGAATGTATTGATAAACGACAAATTGCTGGTTATCGTATTCCTGAAACTGTTATTATTGAACGTAATGGAAAACAAATTTCTACTACTCCAGAAGATTTCTTCAATTATGTTTATCAAGTTGATGATAAAGGACTTTCTCGTTATGAAAATGATTTAATGAAGTTATCTCCTGCTGAAAGACGCGATGAAGAACTGCTTAAAGCTTGGCTTAAATATACAGGTAAAGGTTATGATAGTTTGATAGAAATGGCTGTTTCTGATAAAGAAGCTAAAAAGTTGAAACTTACTGCTAGTCAACGTAAAACTACAAAAGGAGCTATTAAAATAACTAAACCTGACAGTAAAAAAGATGCTCTGAAAGATGAGCGTTTTGGTTATTAACATAATAGTAAATTTGTAGATGAAAACATTACGTGTTATTGGACAAACTCGTTATGAAGATAGAGGTTATTCTAATGAAGAATCAATTGCTTATCTTCAGCTTCAAAAGCCAGAAGAAATTAATAGTTTTCTGACTTATAATTATGGTATGGATGATGACCGTTTTCCTTTAAGTTTTATTACTGAAGGTCAAGGTAGTCGTGGTATTAAAGATGTTGCTACTGTACAATGGACTTGGAAAACTATGGGTCGTATGAAGTTTACAGACTTTGTAACTTACTTTAATGCTGCTGTTACTAAACCCGGTCAAAATGGTAGTGAATTTGAAGTTCATTTCTCTACTCATTGGTTTATTGAACAACATGGTCTTACTGCTCCCGATGGTGTTACTCAAGTTCGTATTCAGAAAGACTTAGGTGAATCTGCTTATGGTTATGCTTATCTTTTGAAACTTACTTCTCCTAATCCTGATGCTTATGTTGACCCTCAATGGTTGGCTAAAGGTATGTATTGGGCAATGAGTGCTCCTACTGTTTCTGAATCTTATTCTAAAGGTAATAGAAGCAATACTATGGGCCCTGCTGGAATGACTTCTCAACTTGAGTTTTATCGTTATTCTAAAGAAATAGCTGGTAATCTTGCTAATGTTGTTACTCAATATCAATTCCAAAATGATAATGGTGGTACTTCTAATCTTTGGATTAACGAAGAGATGCGACAGTTCAACTTACACATGAGAGTAATGAACGAAGAACGTTTGTGGAAGTCTGAATATAACCGTTTACCTGATGGTACTATTCCTTTGAAAGACCATGATAATGGTAAACCTATTCCTCGTACTGCTGGTATGTTAGAAATTTGTCGTGAATCTAACTACGATACTTATGGTGAACTTCTGACTCTTAACAAACTTGAACGTACAATAGGCGATGTTCTTGACCGTGATACTCAAGATGGTGATAAGAATGTAGCTCTTATGGGCGGTAAAGGATTTATTCGTGACTTTGAAATGGCTATCAGAAGTGATGCTAAAGAAAACGGATTTATTACTCCTCTTGGTGAAAAGATGATTCAAGATAATGGTGATGGTCTTTCTTATGGACGTTACTTTAATAAGTATAAAACTCCAGATGGATATATCATTACTGTTATTCATAATGCTTATTTCGATAAGGGCACTGATGCTGAAGCTGCTAAGCAAAATGGTATGATTCATCCTACTACTGGCTTGCCTATTACTTCTCATCAAGCTGCTTTGGTTGATATGAGTAATTATAAAGGTAATCAGAATGTTCGTATAGTACGTCAAAAAGGACAGGCTTATAAAGCTAAAGTTATCGAAGGTATGACTGATATTCCTGCTTGCTGGGGATTGCCTAATACTAATCATGCAGCTACTGAAATTGATATGGCTCGTTATGAAGTTAAAGGCTCTATTGGTTTGCAGGTAGATAGCACTACTAAGATGTTCTTATTGAAATGTGTATTATAATCATTTAAAAGAAGCTATTTAAGATATGGATTTTAACAAAGTAAATGAAGCTAATAAAGCAGGAGAAAATACTCCTGCTGCTTCTAATATAAATACAGATAAACAGGTTATACCCCCCGTAGAGGATGGAGTAGATAAACAGCCTGCTAATACAGTAGGATTTAGAGATGAAAGTCTTGATGAACCTTATACTGAAAAACGAACTATTACTATTAATTTAGTTACTAATTATTCATTATATCGTAGAGTTAATGATAAAACATTACCTAAACGAATGGATAAGATTGGTAGTTGTGTTCGTAGTTCTCGTACTCTTTCTTCTAATAAAGATGAGATTGAATCTTATTTTCCTGCTTTAATTGGTCTTGCTCCTAATAATGAAAACTTTATTTCACGGGTTAAGGCTTATCTTAATAATATTAGTGTTTCAGTTGATGAACTAGGTAAGACTTTTGATATTTCTTTCTTTTGGAATCGTAAACGAGATTATCTTCGTTTTAGAGCCGAAGAAGAAGCTATTGAAACTGCTTATATGAATAGTGACCGTAAAGGAGTTAAAGAACTTAGAGAAGCTCTTGAAGCTAAGATTACTAAGTTAAATCTTCTTGAAAGTGAAAAGTATAAATATGGTTATCCTATTGTTCTTGATGATTATCTAATTTATCGTCATTGTTTATTATATAAAGATGTAGCTAAAGATATTGCTCTTATTAATTCTGACCCATCTATTAGATTTTATTTTAAAGATGACCAAAGAGAAGCTGAGCGTCTTGCTAAACATCGTCAGGAAATTAATTCGGCTAAAGGCAATTATGTTAAACTTCTCACGAATAGTGATTTGTTTGATGCTGTATTTATTCAATACTGTGTTGCCAATAATATTAATATTCCTAACGGTATGGCTATGGACACTGTCGATAAACAAACTCATCTTGATAAATTTAGTACAAATGAACCTGCTAAGTTTAATAAACTTTGCAATGATAAGGATATTACTATTAAATCTTTAATTGAGGTTCTTATTTCTCGTGGAGAATTTATCAGAGCAATTCATAATCAGAATATTACTACTCCTGATGGTGAGTTCATTGGTGCTAATGTTAAGGAAGCTGTTACATGGTTTAAGAATCCTACCAATAGTGCTCTTGTTAGTGCTTATAAAAATAAACTTAAAAACATTTGATTATGAACATTGGGGAGATGCACGTGACGTTCAGAGAACTGGCACAACAGATGGGTATGCAGACCGTTCGTGCTATTCTCATGGAAGATATAGATATTTGTCTTAATGCTGCTATAATTGAAAAAGCTAGAAATGTAATAGTAGAAAACGTTGGACCTGTTCCTTATAATGATAAGGTTGCTCGACAAAATGCTTCTATTAGTCCTGTTAATGCTCTTAGAACTTTATACACAGCGGGTACTGTTAACGGCGAAGATATTACAGGTGGTGGAACAGAAGTTGACCCTTATAAAATTAATATTGATAGCGACGGAATAATGCTATATACAGGCTTTCAAGTTAGTTATAATGGCAAGACAATTTATGATTGCAGAATTATTGAAGCTGAAGATTTAGGTCAAACGTTAAGAGATTTCTGTAATCGTGCTGCGAAAGATGCTCCGATAGTTACTATATTTGGTGATGAATCTGGTATTAATGTTAATATATATACTGGACGTAATAATACAGTTAAACCTCAATTAGTTAAATATCTTTATATCAAAGAACCTGCTAAAGTTAAGTTTGATGAAGATAGAGAAGAAGATTGGGTTAATTGTGATTTACCTCCTTATTTACACATGGAAATAGTTATGCGTGCAGTACAGATTTATCTTGCTAGTATTGGTGCTACTTCTAATGGAGCTGATAAACAAAGTTAAACTCTAAATTAAATTAAAAATGAGACAGTTTTTGTTAGCGGGCAATATCGCTTATGGGGCGAGCTTACCTCTTGCTGCTGGAGCGGTTGCTTTTACTTATCTTGCTGATGGCAAGGAAACTATTGACGCTGACGGTACTAAGATTACCGATAAGTTTTACATTAATCTTGGTCGTGAAGCAAATGGCCCAGTAGTTCTTCCAGCTTATAAGAAACATCTTACTTTTGTTAAAGGTGTTTATCAAGCTGCTACTACTTTCTCTGCTAATCTTACTATCGGAGATGTAAATGCTTATTCTGATTATTCTATCATGATTGTGAAAAAAGGATTAAAGTTCAATGAACGTAATCGTTGGACTGCTACCATTCATACTGGTCTTAATCCTACTGCTAATGATGTAGCAAAGAAATTAGCTAACCAAATTAATAATAATACTGTTGGACATGGTATTAAAGCATCTGTTTCTGATGCTAAAATCACTCTAACTGCTGAGTCTAAAGGTATTGATTATGAAATTCTTGGAGCTGATGAATTAATGGATATAGCTGTTACAGTTACAGCTCACGGTTTACCTGCTTATGGTGACGCTGCTTATATTACTGATTTAGCTAATAAGGCTGCTGCTGATGCAGGTATTGAATATACTTACCGTGATACTTATACTGAACTGTACCCTGCATATCCTATTAATCCTTTGAAGCAACCTGATAGTGCAGATGCTGGATATACTATCTTTACTCTTCGTTTTGCTGTTCCACGTGAAATGAAAACTAGAGATGAAGTTGTTCATCAGATTGTACAAATAGCATTCCCTACTAGAGCTACTGCTATTACAACTGTTGAAACTATCCTTAAAGCTATTGCTACTGAAGAAAAAGCATAACCTATTACCCGACTCGATTAGGTAAATATTAGGTAATATTAATCGAATAGGGGCTATTGGTATTAGCATTAGTGTTGATACTGATAGTCCCTATTCTTGTATCTATAAAAATGGAATTAATAGAAAATGCTTTTGAACAAGGTCTTATTCCCGGTATTGCTATTGTTATTTATCTTATAATTAATAAGATAATTGATAATAACAAAAGAAATCCTTTAGATGATATTGCTAAACTTCTTAATATAGTTACTAAAGATATTATTGAAAAAGATAGAGAAAAATCTAAAACTGTTGTTTCTATTGCTATAAATAATGCGGCATCAGAATGTACAAAATTTGTTGCTTCAACTATTATTACTAATAATGTCGATAGTAATCGTGACCAAATAGAATATAATGCTAGACACTTAGTTAATAGTGTTTATTACGATACTTATTCTAAACTTAATATGTATCGTGGAGATGAAGATTATCTTAGTCATTATATGAAAGAAGAATGGAAAGAAGATATTTATTGTGATATTATAAATATTGTCTATAATAAAAATCTTAATTCTAATCAACGTATTCTTGCATTTAATAAACGTATTGATATTAGAGTTAATGATTATACCGCTTATATTATTAATAAAGCATTTAAATAAGATAGTATTATGATAAGAGGTTATATTAATAATCCAAAACAGCTATCTAAAGAGATGCAATTGCGTATTGCAAGCATGGCTGAAAAACAGGTGAGAATAGCAGAATTAGGCTTCCCATTGAACGAAAAAAATTGGTGCAAACTAACACAAGGGCAAATTTTAATTCAAGCACTAGAAGCCTTAGAATTGCTTTCTGATGAGCAACAAAAATCAATTATTAATTCGTACAATAACTTGATGTTAGAATGAGTGAACAAATAGATGATAATTATGTTAATGGTGTCTATGTAAAAGCTGATGGAACTGAACAAGTTGAGATTAATCCTCAATATGTTTATATGACTGTTCCTAGCAAATATGTTTGTGTTTATCATAAACTATTAGTTCTTATGGCACAATATGGACTTGATATGCTTAATGATTGTTCTGCTACTTGTAAAGGTAATAATAGAAATATTGTTACTTGTTGGAATATGTTTCAATCTGCTATGGCGGCATATCAACTTGGTCAAGATAAACTTGCTGAAACTCTTCTTAAATATATTAAAGGTCAACTTAATATTATTTATGAAGGTAGTGAACAAGTTCAGTATAGTGGCTCTATTACACTTCCTGTTGATGAAGAGGGTAAAATTCATGCAATAGTTAGTTGTGGAGATGCTCCTAAATTTTATGTTGACCCTGAAACTGGTAAACTTTGGGAGAAGAAAGAAGAAGGCAAAGAATATAATGAAACTTATAGTCTTAGTGATGTTGATTATGATAATGAATAATGTGAATGTGTTCCATCCTCTACGGGGGGTCTACACTATGAATTTAGTAAACCTAGAGAACGTATGAAAACAATAGAAGAAGAACTTGGTAAAGTTAGCCTTACTTGTAATGGTCAATGGAATGATAGACCTTATGAAAGACTATGTATAGTTCATGACGGTTTCTATGCTAGCTATATATCTCGTAAAGCTGTTCCTGCTGGTATTCCTTTATCTAATGAAGAATATTGGCAGCCTATTGCTAAACTTCGAGAAGATTTAGTTATTGATTATGAAACTTTCAAAAAAGAAATACTAGAACTTATTGCTGTTGTTCAAAGAGGTCTTAAAGCTGCTAGAATTGTAGTATCTACAATGGAAGATAGAGATGCTCTTACTTGGGAACAGATTGGAGTAGGTTGTGAAGTTTATGTTATTGAAACTAAAAAGAGTTATATTCTTGATGAAATAACTCCTGTTACTAATGCAAAGAAATGGCATCTTGAAGCTGATTCTGAAATTGGTTCTAAATTTGTAGAATCATTTAGTGGTATGTTTCCAAGAGCTATTGCCGAACGTGCAGTTGCTGATGAATTTGGTATTAATATTCAAGATAATTATCTTCGTCGTAATGTTGTAGTTAATTATATGGCACAAGTACTTAAACAGTATTTTGAAGATAATGCTGTTCAAATACTTGAAGGTCAGATTACTCCTGAAATGCTTAGTGAATCTGTTAAACAAATGTTTACTGCTTCACAGATTACTAATGCAGCTGATGAAGAAGATTTAACAGTTGTTGATAATCTTCTTAAATTTGCAGATAAAGACTATAATACAAATGATTATAGTGGAAAGGCTCGTAAATATCTTCGTAAGAATATGATTGGTGGTGTTAATACTCTTACTCAAGATATGATTAACGAGCCTAATACTATTTATATACTTCAATATGATTATTGTTTAGCTGGACAAACTATTGAACTTCCAGATAATAGTATTATTCTTTGGAGAGGTGGTAGAATGTATGATGGTGCAGTTAAATTAAATCAATGTAGACTTCTTAGTAATTATCGTCAAGAAGATATGTTTGATAAAGAATCTATATCTCTTGATGGAAATTGGGCTGTTGGTCAAATACTTTATCATCCTCTTGATTTAGGTGAAGATAATAAACAAGTTGAAATTGTTGGTTGGGGTGGAGCTTATACTAATGATTTTTATTGGTTTTGGGATGGTGAAAAATGGGTAAGTATGGGTTTTGATTTATCTGTATATCTTACTCGTGCTGAATTTGAAGCTTTCTTAGAGAAGTTAAGAGAAGAGATGGAAAAGTTTTATGCTTGGCTTCTTGCAGAACTTAAAAAGATTAATGACCATCTTGAAATTCATGACCAACAAATATCTGAATTACAACAAAGTATAATTGATATTAATACTAGAATTAATAATCTTATTACTGAATATAATGCTAAATTTGAAGATATTTATAATAAGATTGGAGATTTAAATAGTAATATAGAAGGTAGTATTAATAATCTTGAGCAATATATTAATAATAAGATTGAAGAAATTCTTAATAAAATAGATCAAAGTGGTAATAATATAAGTAATGCGTATAAACAGTATTTTGAAAGTAATTATGTATCAATGTTTAAAAATAAGATTAAAGCTGGTACTAATATTACTTTTGTTGAAAATGATGATGGTACTATTACTATTAATGCTGCCGGTGGAGGTTCTGGCGGTGGTGGACTAACCGAAGAAGAAGTACGTAATATTATTAATTCTATACTTAATAATTATTATACTAAGCAAGAAATTAATGATATTATTGCTGGTCTTGAAGGAGGTGGTGGTTCTGGTGGAGATGGCACTCATAATGTCATGTCTGTTACTCAACTTGGTGAAGCTAGAACAGGTAAATATCTTGTTATGAATAAATTTGCAGATAGTGAAACTAAACCTAGTAGACTTGATGTAGATTTTAATTCTCTTTATACTGATATTAAAAATAAACTAGTTAGAGAAGGATTTGGACAAGGTGGTGGAAGCGGAGAAAGTGGTGGAGTTGCTGCTAGTCAAATTCAAGCTTGGATTGCTGCCGTTGTTCCTATTGGCTCTATTATGCTTTGGGATACTTCAACTCCTCCTAATGGTTGGGAAGTTTATACTGCTGCACAAGGACGTTTTGTTATGGGTTATATACCTAATGGTATTAATATTTATAATAATCCTAAACAAGGAACTCTTGATTGGAAAACTGTTCTTGAAAATATTAAAGATACTTATGATCCTGCTGCTCCCGGTCGTAATGTAAGTGCATATGGATTTTATATCGGTGGCACAGATTTACCTCTTCATCAACACGCTGTTGCTGTTGGAAAATCTAAATCTGGCGATAATAATCACTATGTTATAACACCTAGTAACTGGCGATTTGTATCAGGTGATTTAGATGGGGGTGCTAAAAATGCCTATCCTTATGGCACTGATAGAAATAGACTTGATAATTTTGGTATTAATCGTTCTACTAATTGGTATATGACTGGACCTAATATTAGTAATAATGGTGAAATGACTTGGAGTCAAATAAGTGGTAATAGATGGACAGGTAATTATCTTGCTATTAATAAACTTATGCCTACTATTGCTTTACATTATATTAAACGTGTTTCTAATCCGTGGTAATTATGGCTGAAGAAGAGAATGTTTTTGTTGGTACTAATTGTCAATCTTTTGACCCTAGTAAAGTTCAGTGTGATAAAGAGGGCAATATGCCGATTCATATACTAGATAAGTATTGTGAAGAAAACGATACTAGATATAATATATATCCTTTAACTGTTATACAGGCTGTATTTGATGGTTTAACTGGTACTAGACTTGATAGAATACTTGCTGCTTGTAATAGTGTTTATTTAACTTGGGAAGGTACTTTTGCTAATACTGTTAATAAACTTGATAAAATTTATCGTCGTAAAGGATATATTATTACTTATCGTGATGCAACTAATATTAATTGGACACAACGATATAATAGTGATGATATTAGTGATATTGCTTGGACTAATCCAAATAATTGGGAAGGATGGTCTTTTGATACTGTTATTAAAGATTTAGCAGAAGCACTTGAAGAGATATTTACTAATATAGGTGATTATAAAGACTTTCTTGATATTATTACTGGTTTCATTAACGATTTTGTTATTAATGTGTTTAATAATATTAATAATTATCCTAAACTAGTTGAAATTATTAAGAATAGTACAGTTGAAAGTTTGCCTATTATTATTAAAGATATATTTAATAATATTAATGAATATCCTGAGCTTAAAGAGATATTTAATCAATATATTAAACAATGGACTGAATCTATCTTTAATAATATTTCTTCTTATCCTGCTCTTAATCAATTCATAATTAATGCTATTAATTCTCATGTAGAAACTACTATTGGTAATATATTTAATAATATTGATAATTATCCTGTAATTAAGAATCTTATTATTAATAATACTGTTAATAAAGTAGTTGATATATTTAAAAATATTGGTCAATATCCGGAATTACAAGAAGCTATACAGAATAATATTAATGAACGTGTTGATTATATATTTAATAATATTAATAATTATCCTGAACTTATTGGTATTCTTTCTGATTTAGTTTGTAATTGTGTTAAGAATATATTTGCTAATATTAATAATTATCCTGCTCTTGTTACTTGTATTAATAATGCTGTAAATAGCAGAGTTGATTATATTTTTAATAATATTGATAGATTTCCTATTCTTAAGAATCTTATTGAAACTAAAGTAGAAGCTAGAGTTACTTATATATTTGAACATATTAATAACTTTACTGAATTACTTAATGTTATTAAAGGTAATATAGAAAATATCTTTGATAATATTGATAATCATCCTAATCTTAAAGTTGTTATTGAGAATAAGGTTGAATCTACAGTTGAACATATCCTTAGTAATATAGATAATTATCCTATTATTAAAGAGAAGATTATTCAATTCTGTAATGAAGCTATTGAAGCTAAACGTGGTGTAGCAAATGGTATTGCTAGTCTTGATGGAGATGGTAAAGTTCCAGCAAGTCAATTACCAAGTTATGTTGACGATGTTCTTGAAGGATATTATGTTGATGAAACTCATTTTGCTGAGAAATATATAGAAGATGCTCCTGTGTATTATACCCCTGAAAAAGGTAAGATTTATGTTGATATAAGCGAAGATACTGAATATAGTGGTAAAACTTATCGTTGGTCTGGAACTAAATATGCAGTTATATCTGAAACTTTAGCTTTAGGTGAAGTTACAGGTACTGCTTATGATGGTGGTAAAGGTAGAAAAACTACTGCGATAGCTAATAGTTTACCAAATACTGTTGTAGATATCATAGAATTTGGTCAAGCATATGCAAACTATGTACAATTAAAATACCATTATTATCGTAAAGAATTTGTAACTGACCAAGATGACCATTATACGGCACAATCTCATAAACATGTAGATATACCTATTGCTACTACTCAATTAGCAGGTGTTATGTCTGCTGCTGATAAAGTTAAACTTGATGAAACTTTACCTAATCAAATTACTGAACTTGGTAATAATGTTTATACTAAAGAAGAAATTAATAATAAGTTTAATAATGTGCCAACAGTAGAAAATACTTATACTAAAGCTGAAGTTGATAAAGCTATTGCTGATGCTATTAAAGCTTTAATTCCTGATGGTTATGAATTTGTTATTAAAAAGAAAACAACTTAATATTAATTATGGTGGTACTGAATAAGTGCCACCATTTAAAGTTTATAAAGTTATGCAAGATATTAATCAACAATTATATGAAAGAAAAGATACTCCTGAAGAATTTATTCCTGTTTATGGTGTAGTTATAACTGTTCCTACTGGAATATATACTAGTGGGCAAAAAGAATTTACTTGTGATAAAACTTTTGATGAAGTCAAAGAAATATTATTAAAAGGTGGAAGTATTATTGCTGTTGATAATAATAGTAGAGTTAATTTTGATATAATTGTTATAGGCAATAATGATATTAGTGCCACAATTACTTATTTTTCTAATGATGGAATTAATAAAATCGATTTAAGTTGGGATAAAGGTATAGCTAGAATTGGTGGTGAAGAAACAAAAAGTATTAATACTTTTGTAGCTATAGGTAGTCTTTCTCTTGTTAATAATTATAATATTGGAGCTATAATTACTAAAATACTTAATAGTGCTACTGAAGGAGAAGTATTAACTGCTATAAATTCTATATTTACTAATTTTAATGGGTTTACTTCTGCCATTAATAAACCTAATTCTATATTTTATGATAATAATGGAAAATATAGTGTTAGAGTTAGTGGTAGTGTAATTGTAATAGTATGGGATGCAGATACATATATAGGACATATTACTATTGATAACACAGGAGTTTATACTTATAATACTATTCAAATAGTTGACCAAACTCTTTATAGATTATCTGCTCTTACTGTTGAGCCAATAGTTAATCCTAAAATATGGGTTGGTACTACTACTCAATATGCAGCTATTGCACAAAAAGATAACAATACTACTTATATAGTTAAATCAAACGCTTAAATTATGGCTATATATCAAGGAGATATTGGAATACATGATATTAAACTTGGTAGTATAGATGTATTTGAAATATATCAAGGTTCTAAACTTGTTTATCCAGAGAATACAGATGTTACTATTACTTTTAAATTAAATGTTTCCGGAAGTGTTACTATTAATGGTTATACTCCTGTTATAAGTGAAAACAATACTAAATTTGTATTTACTATTCCTATTAAAACTGATTATACTGCTAATATTACTGCTGAACATTATAAATCTCAAACTATTAGTGGTAATAGTGGTTATTTACCTATAGCTCATAATGTAGAATTAGAATGGGAACAAAGATTTATTTCTTATACTGTTACTTTTCCTACTGATGGAGCTAAAGTTTTATTTGATGGAATAGAAAAAGGAGTTATAACTAATGGTAAGTTAGTTGTATTAATTGATGATACAGAAGCTAAAGATAGTTATACTGTTACATTTGAAAGTAGTAAAGCTAGTATATATAATACTAGTACATTAACAGTAGTTGATAGTAGTATAGCTAATACTGGTGGAAGTTATGATTTAAAACTTCCTACTAGTTCTGTTAAAAGTGGATATAAGAGAACTGACTATGCATCCTCCACGGGGAGTATAACCAAGGGTTCTACTTATGCTGGAACTTGGATTGAAACTGTTGTTAGTCTTACTGCTAGCTTTACTAGTTCTACTACTTTAGGTAGTATAAGTAATAATGTATTAACTATACCTAATAATGAATCTACTAATACTAAAAATGGTACTTTAACTGTTATATTTGCTTTAGAAAATAGTCAAACTAAAGAAGTTAGTGGCGCTTTAAATCAAGCTGCTGGTGCTAAAGTTTATACTGATTGGGTACTAGATTTACAAACTGATGGAACTAGTGTTGAAGCTAAAGGTGGTACTAGAACAATTACAGCTAATATTGCTCGTAGAACTTATAAATGGAATAACACTGGTACTGTTTATAGTGAAACTGCTACTCCTACTATTAGTATTAGTGGTAGTGCTAGTCTTAGTGGAAATCAAATAAAATTTACATCAAACGAAAGCGTTTCAGCTCGTTCAGCGACACTTACAGCTAGTTATGTAGGATTGTCCAAAACGGTTACTATAACGCAGCAGGCAGGCGCAAAAGTGTATTCAGCGTGGTCTGCTTGGACTGTTTCTATCTCGGCAAGCACGCAAACGATAGCTGCAAGTGGTGGTTCATCTACGATAACTACTAATGCTAGTCGTTCTCGTACTTGGACTTGGAATGGAGTTGGTACTACACATACTGATACAGAAACTGCTACACCTACACTTAGTGGTAGTGCTGGTGGATTTACTTTAAGCGGTAAAACTGTTACTGCTAGTAACAATACTACAACAAATAGTCGTAGTATAACTATTACTGCTACTAGCAATAATGTTTCTAAATCTATTACTATAACACAATCTGCTGGTGCTAAAGTTTATGGTAATTGGTCTAGTTGGACTGTTAATATTAGTGCTGATAAAACTAGCATTGGAGCAACAGGTGGAACAGCTACTATATCAACTAGTGCTAGTAGAACTAGAAGTTATACATGGAATGGTGTTGTTGATTCTGGTGGTACAGAAACTGAAAATAGTACTCCAACATTAAGCAAAGTTAGTGGTGATGGTAGTTGGGCTAATCCTAAAGTTACTTATGGAAATAATACTAGTACAAGCGGTAAATCAACTGTTATTCGTGCTACTATTGATTCAACTACTAAAGATATAACTATTAGTCAATCTGCTGGGGTTAAACAATATAGTGCTTGGTCTGCATGGACAGTTAATATTTCTAATAGTGGAAATGTTGCTGCTAGTGGAGGTAGTTCAAATATAACTACTTCTGCAAGTAGAACAAGAACTTGGACATGGAACGGAGTTAATGGAAGTGGTGGAACTGAAACAGGAACTGGAACTCCTACTCTTAGTAAAATTAGTGGCGCTGGTTCTTTTGATAGCAATAAAGTAAGTTATGATAATAATACTTCTACAAGTACTAGAAGTACAGTTATTAGAGCTACAATGGATTCTGTAATTAAAGATACTACTGTAACTCAAAATGCTGGTTCTAAAACTTATAGTAGTTGGGGAGCATGGTCTATTAGTTTAAGTGCTAATGTAACAACTATTGCTGCTGCTGGTGGAAATGCTACATTATCTACTTCTGCTACTAGAAGTTGTACTTGGCAATGGAATGGCACAGGAGCAACTTATACTGAAAATGCTAGTGGTTCTCCAACATTAAGTAAAGTTAATGGTGCAGCTTCTTTAAGTGGTTCTACTGTTAGTTATGGAAACAATACTTCTACTAGTTCTCGTAGTTCTGTATTTAGAGCAACAATAGATAGTACTACTAAAGATATAACTATTAGTCAATCTGCTGGGGCTAAAGTATATGGAAGTTGGTCTAGTTGGTCTGTAAGTTGTAGTGCTAGTAATTATAAAGTTTGGGCAGGAGGTGATTCAGTAACTATTTATAGTAGTGCTTCAAGAAATAGAACTTGGGCTTGGAATGGTGTTGCAGGTTCTGGTGGCACTGAGTCTGATAGTGCTACTCCTACTATTTCTGTTACAAGTGGTGTTGGAGTTTTAAGTGGTAATACTTTAACTTTTAGTAATAACACATCTCCTGATACTAGAACAACTAGAGTTACTGCTAATTATAATGGAGTTACTGATTATTGTGATGTTATGCAATATGGCGGTGATAAAGTTACTGAAAGTTGGACATCTTGGCAAGTAACTATATCTGCTAGTCCTACTAATATTGCTGCTGCTGGAGGTAGTTCTACTATTACTTGTAGTGCTGTTCGTAGTAGACAATATACTTGGAATGGAGTTGGACAGAATTTTTCTGAAACTGAAAATGGTAATCCTACATTAAGTAAATCTGGAGATGGCACATTAAGCGGTACTACTAGCGGTAGTAAACTTACTTATGGTAATAGAACTGCTACAGCAAGTAGAAGTACAACTGTTACTGCAACTTATAGTGGAGTTAGTAAATCAATTAATATTACACAATCTGCTGGTGTTAAAACAAATATAACTTCTTCTACAAAAGTATTGTTTTTGTATGACGGGGCAAGTGATTATGTTGAAGCAATTAATAATTCTGTGTATATTAATAATGCTAGAGATAATAATGGAAATCGTAATGGAGCAGTTAAGTATAATATTCGATTTAAAGTTATTATTACTGAAAGTTATAAATGGAATAATGTAGGTAATGTTATTTCTTCTGAATCTTATGGTAGTATTGACCGTCATAAAGATATTTCATTCAATGCTAGTACTTTATTACATAAAGATACTGATAATTCTTATTACGGTAGTTTTAGTATAATGTCTAAAGCTAATGCTGATGAAGAAGAATATTCAGCAGAATATATAACTAATAATAATATAATTATTACTTTATATGTTAGACGTCCTAGATTATATTGGCAAATATGGTGTAATGACATTCTTGAACAAAAAGAGCAACCTTTCATTGTTAATGTTAATAGTATTACGAGAACAAAATTATATAATCATAATACTATAACTGAAGGTTGTGCTGGTAGTGGTGAACAATATTTATATCTATTTAGTACATCAAATATGATGGCTAGTAGAAGTATAACTGTAAAATTAATAAGAAATAATAATCCTAATGATGTTTGTAAATTAGTTAGTTTTACTGACATAAATACAGATATAAATATTAAAACTAGTGTTGGTCTTGAAGAAGATGGAACTGTTATAAGAACATTTGTAACAAGTTACATTCAAACATTGTCTACTAATCTATGTAAAGTTACATTTAAATATGCTGAACTAAATTTTATAATAATTATAACTAAAGGTACTGGTAATTAATATGATAAGAATACTATTTAATATAACAATATCGCTAATGCTTATATTGTTTATTTACTCATTAAAGTTATTTAAATTAATCACATAATTATGAACAATAAACAACTATATGAAAAACTAGGTCAGAATAGTTATGATAAAGTATTTCCTATTACTTATCTTCAAAATATTCTTGACAAAGATACAAACAATGATTTAACTGTTGTTCTTTCTAGGTTTAATCATTTATGGATTCCATATCAAGGGACTAGAGTTAATACTCGTAAATCTGTTCCTGCTATTTTTAGACGTAATAGTCTTACTATTAGTTATTATGATGCTGAACATAATCTTTCTGTAACTGAAAGTTATATAGGCAGTAATCTTCAAGCTGGTGTTGAAACTAGTTGGGTTTCTGATGATAATTGGACAAAAATTCTTAGTGAGAAGTATCTTGAAGAGAATGGTGCTAAGATTCCAATTGCTGATGGAACTATTGATTGGGACATGCTTAATGAAGCTCTTAAACAAATGATTGCAGGAAATGGTAAAGTTAATATTATTAATTATCCAGATGAAGAAGATATTACTCTTAGATTAAGTCCTGGTTGTTGTAATGTTAATCGTCTTAGTCTTAAAGATAGACCTTATGAGCCTGAATATAAAAGTGGTAAAGGATATAAAATAGTTCGTAAGGTTTTACTCCCCGTAGAGGATGATGCTAGTAATGCAGAACAGCTTTTATTTGATGGTTTTCTTAGTGATACTTATTGTGAACAATATGGTCAAATAATTCTTAATACTGATAAGTATGAAGTTATTAGAACAAATTTAGGTAATACTGCTAGTATTTATTATGATACATATCATAAATTATTTGTTCTTAGAGTTAAGACTATTCATGATGGAGTTGGTTTTTATAATTATTATACTAGATGGACTATTGTAGAACCTACTGATAGACTTCATCCTCTACGGGGGGTCAACACTCCTGTTTATGGAAATAGTGAAGATTATAATATTTATAACACTTGTCTTTCTGATGAACGTCCAAGACTTGGTATTATATATGTTAATTCAGTAGATAATATTAAATATTATTTTAATGAAGAAAATCTAGTTCAAGTTAAGAATAATATTTATCTTAATTATAAAGCTGTTCTTACCCAAGATATGCTTAACGAAGAAAATACTCGTTATATTATTCGTTATGCTTTTGATTTAAGTGGTAAAACTATTACAATGCCTGTTGGTTGTGAACTTGTATTTGAAGGTGGTATTATTGAGAATGGTACTATTAATTTAAATAAATGTAAACTTACAGGTATGGTTGGTGAAGAATCTGAATATTTTCCTAATGTAACTTGTAGTAATTGGGCTAAAGGTCAGATTGAATATCGTAATGGAAAGATTTGTTATTGGAATGGTACTGAATGGAGAGTAATGGGTGATACTTCTTCTATGGAAAGTTATACTAAAGAAGAGATTAATAATATGTTTAAAAATTATTATACTAAATCTGAAACTTATAATAAAGAAGAAGTTAATAATTTACTTAATAGATATGTTACTAATGATACATTTAATAACTTTAAAGAAGAAATAAATCAAACTATTACTAATAGTGTTAATCTTGATAAGATTCAAAAAGCTATTAATGATGGATGCGGAGTTAATATGACTATGCCTAGTGCAAATAATAATAAACTTAGTCTTCCAATTTGGACAGGAACTGCTACCCAATATGCAACTATTACCCCAGTTGCTGGAATGACTTATAATATTGTTGATGAATAATGAGTTTAACTCTTGGACGTGAAGGAGGAATTGCTAAACCTCTTAAAAAACGTACAGTAGGTCAAACTAATATTGCTCATGTTTATGATGGTGCTAATCATATTTGGCCTACTTCTGTTATTCATTTTAGTGATTTTACTAGTGTCCAACTTAGATATATTTGGGGTAGTGATGATGGACGAGATTTGGATACTAAATCATATTATGTTAATTCTCCTATTAATAGTTTAAACTATGTAGCTGTTGGCTGGTCTTGGAAATTAAGTCAAATTCCTTATCTATATTGGGGTGGCGATAATACTAGCTCAGGTGCTGAATGTGTTATGTTTAATATTGAATCTATGATTGACCTTGAAGATAAAATGCCTGATATAATGAAAATGAATCTTTGTGCTAATTGGTATGGAAGTTTGAGTAGAGGTCATGTTACTGTTGAATGTACTGCTTATAAAGGTGGAGTTATTGTTTATGCTTGGCAATTAAAGAATAATGAAAATGATGTTGATAATAGAGGAATGTTTATTTTTCCTTTGTCTGATGGAACTATTAATATGCCTAACGGATATGGTGGCTATAAAGAATGTTGGTATGGTGAAGTTATTAAAAGAGTTGCTAAATTTAATAATGAAGTAAAATATTTTAGAGTTAATCCAATTAATGATAAAGTTATTGGTTTAGATAATATTAAAATAATTCGTCATGGCGGTGGTTATATTCATCGTGATGGTTATTGTTGGTATGAAAATCAACCTAATGATAAATATAAAGTTTGGAATAATCAAGTTAATACAACTGGTACTCCTTTAACTCTTGATAAGCCAACTATTAATATAACTAGTGATGATAATTATAGTTATGAATATCATACAGTTTTGTTAAATGAAGATAACACTGTTTATAGCAATGTTTACACTGATGACTATAAATTTAAATTTGGTTTTGTTGCAGGTAATTCTGAATTTAGAGGACAACAAACTATTCAATGTTATGTTGGTACACAAGGTGGTAAAGCTGATGATGGCAAGACTTCAATAGGTGAAATAAAATATACTAAACTTAATAAAATTGGTGAATTGACAATATATAGTCCTATTGAAAGTTAAATTAATGTTAATTACCAAACAAAGATAACGGTTTAAGCGTTATAGATTATGTAGTTCAAACTACAAGTATTAATTTATTTTTTTAACTTAAACCTTAATTTATTATGCAAGTAATTGAAAAAGTGAAAGTTGTTCCAGAAGGCTATAATGGTGCTGGAATGGATTATGACGGTGGTAATCGTCGTGATGTAAACGGTAAGGCTAATGCAGGTTTAACTCTTGGTATTATCGGTACTGCACTTGGTGCTTGGGCTTTGTTTGGTAATCGTCGTTCTGCTGGTGCTAGTATTTTAAGTGGTGCTGGTGGTGAAATGTTAGGTGATGGCTCTACTAATATTAACGTACTTGCTGCTACTGCTGGTAGTGGAAGCGGTACTCCTACTGCTTTTCAAGCATGGGAAAAATCTTGTGAAGATACTTTAGCTCTTCAAGGTGGTCTTTATCAATGGGCTTTGACTCAACAGAATCAACGTTTTGAAGATAGAGAACGTCTTAATAGTGAATTGTTTGGTGTTTATATTGATGGGCGTAATCGTACTGATGCTCTTATTGAGAAAAATAACACTGACCATTTTAATCTTTACAAATATACTCGTGATGCTGATGATGATATCCGTAAAGAGTTATCTGATTTGAAAGCTGAATTGGCTGTTACTAAAGCTATTCGTCCTTATCAAGATAAACTTATCCAATGCGAAATGGAAAAGATGTTTACGGCTGGTATCAACTATACTGATAGAAAGACTTGTAATGTTATCTATGGTGTAGTTACTCTTCCAAATGAACCTACTGTTACTGGTCTAGTTGAACGTAATGCTTGTGGATGTTTACCGTATGGTTTTACTCAACCTGCTAGCGGAACTCCTGCTCAGTAATATTACTAAGTTTGATTAAGAATATAAAATTGAAAGAGATATGATACCTGTTAATCAATTCATACTAGGTAGTAGTGACCCTTTGCTATATCCTAGTGAAAAAATGACTAATAGCATTGATGAACAAATTGCTTTTCTTCAAAGTCAAAAACAAGCAATTAATGAAGCTTATCGTCGTAATGCTATTCCTAATGCAAATAATGGTACAACTCAAAATCAGCAAGTTGTAGCTCAAGGAATTTGATAAGTTCTTGAAGCCCATTGCAGATAAAGATGGTATGATTGATATTGAAGGTATATTTGATGAAGAAATGGAAGTTATTAATAATATTGATAATTTTAATTTTGATATACCTTTTATTGGTGGCGGTAATATTTCTAAAGGTATTATATCTCTTGAAGTTCCTTATGTGAATAAAATTGTTGCTCTTAATCAAACTGATTTAGAAGTTTTAAAAGAATCATTAATCAGTTTAAAAACAAAGTAATATTATGAGAGAAATGCCTTACATTCAACCTTACCATGTTGGTAATCGTCGTGGCGGTAATCAAAATATTCTTGATGAATTTCGTGAATTTCTTGATGCACGTGGAGGACGAGGTGGTCGTGGTGGTAGAGGTAGCATGAGAAATCGTATTGGCTATGAATACTTACGATACTTATGGTCGCTCTGCTAATAAAAATGACCGAGAAGAAAAGATTTTAACTATGCTTATGAGCGGTGGATATAATGACGATGGCTATCATTTTAATGAGTATGAAGCTAAAGAAGTTGTAGAACAAATGTATCATGTTAAAGACAACAAGAAATATGTTGGTGAAAAATATGATATGAATAAAGCTCATGAGATTTGTGAACGCTATAAAGAAGTATTACCTAACGATGTTGAACCTTGCGATGTTTATGTTGCAATTAACGCTCAATATCATGATTATGCTAAATTATTTGAAGAATGGTTTGGTGGTAATATAGATAATAAAGTGTTTGAAAGTGCTATTACATTTTGGTTTAAAGATGTAGATTTTGATGGTGATAAAGTGTGGGAATATTTTCACATGAATAACTAATCATTATTGTAAAACTATAAAAGGGAATTATCTTCGGATAGTTCCCTTTTTTATTTATCTAAATTTTAGTATGGACAAATTTATTGATGTAATTGTAGATGGTATCCTTAGTAATTTTGACTTTGGATTTATGTTTATTGTTAATGTTCTAACTTATATTATTATTAAAGTTATTGATTACTTTAATGGTGATAATAAAGTTCCTACTTGGCAAAAACGATGTGTATTAGTAATAAGTATTGCTACTATGGCTTGTATTTATACTGCTGCTGGATATGATAATGCTATTATGCTTGTTAATAGTGCTGTTCTTGCTCCTGTGTTTTGGAGTTGGGTTGTTAGTCCTATTCTAAAGAAACTTGGAGTTGGCTATAAAGATATTGATAATACTATTGGTTAAGATTGTATGAGATTGATTAGCTAGGTTTGATTGACTGATTCAAGCCTGCTATATCCTCTACGGGGAGTATAGCTTGCCGAATTTGGCTAGTTTTAAGCCTAGCTGATTAACTGTACATGATTTAATGAAAGTCTTGTTATGAGCCTAAAAAGTGGCTCTATTGATGTACATAAATATTTACAATATTAAATTTCAAAATAGTAAAGTTATGAGAGTTATTAAGACTAAACATTTTCCTTTTAATGGTTATAAAGCTATTAATATTTTTGGTATTATATTTACTAAAGGAGAATTAAGTAATAAAGAACTTAATCATGAAGCTATTCATACAGAACAAATGAAAGAGATGTTATATATCTTTTTCTATATATGGTATGGTATTGAATATCTTATTATAAGACTATTTCATATTAAACAACATGATGCTTATAAAGATGTAAGTTTTGAAGAAGAAGCTCATATTAATGATGATAATCTTAATTATATTAGTAAACGTAAACATTATACTTGGACTAAATATCTAAGTATTAATAGTTCTAAAACTGCTTAATTAAAAAATGTTAATAATATTGTTAAACTACTTGTTATTAATAATATAATTTATATTTGTAACAAACTAAATTCTAAAGATATGGAAGATGATAAAAGAGTTAATTATAAGTTAGATGCTATTAATAAACTTATTAATAATCTTAAACTTAGTATTTCTGGTAATAAAGAACATGATGAGCTTGGAGAAAATAATGTTATAGTTAATCTTGATGAGATTAGTCAAAAGATTACTGAATTACATGAAATGGTTAAAGCTGAATTTGATGAGTTTGAAAATCAACATAAAAGTGAATCAGATGAAACTCAAACTCTTCTTAATAATCGTTTTGATAAAATTGATGCTAAATTAGATAGTATTAAAGCTGCTGTTGATAGTATGAAAACTACTATTGGTAATAAACTTGATACTGTTAATTCTACTATTAATAAAGCAAATACAGATATAGTTGCTGCGATTAATGCTATGAAAGCTAGTAATGATACTAAAAACGATGCTATAATTACTGCTCTTCAAGGACTTGTAACTCAAGTTAATCGAAATACTAGTAATATTAATTCTCTTAACGGTCGAGTTGATGCTCTAGAAGAAGATTAACATGAATTTTAATTTAGTAGAGATGTATAATGGCTTGTTAAGATTTAACAAGCATATACTAAATGAACTTGCAGAAGGACTTAAACATTTACCTAATTTAGATGGAGTATCTAAAGGAGATAGTTTAATTATTAATGAACAAGGTAATCCAGCTTGAGGTTCTGCTGCATTTATTCCTACTTTTGAAAATGCTGCTTATGGTATTGAATGGACTAAAGATGATAATGATATAATCAGAATTGGTAATGCTAAATTTCATAGTTTAGTGCTTGTATTAAATCTGATGATACCAGATATTTAGGAGGAAATAAAAGTTCTTCTATTGTTGCTATTAAATTACAAGGTAGACCTAGAACTGGAATTAGTTATGATAAAGCTAATGAATTTTGTGCTAATCGTGGCGATTGGATTACAATGATTGATTATCTTGAATATTGTGCTTTACAAGCTCTTTGTTATATTGAGTATGCTAATTTTGATAATCAAGCTGCATTAAATACTAATTTAACTAGTGATGGATTTAAACAAGGTGGTCTTGGTGCTGGTGTTACAAATTTAATTTTGCAAAAATGGTTAGCTTTTAATGGTGGTAATCCTATTGTACAAACTTATTGGACTGCTGAACATAATATTGGTAATGGTAGTACAAATGGTGGCCATTATGAACTAGGAAATTATAATACAGATGGAAGTAATTTTGCTACTTATCCTGCTGTTTATCGTGGTATTCTAAATTTCTTTGGTGATATATGGACATTTATTAGAGATATAGCTATTATAAATCGTAATGCAAATTATAATAGTGTTTATCTTCTTAAAAAAAGGTGTTAATCATTCTGATGTTACAATAGATAATATTCAAGATAAATGTTATTTTATAGGTGACCAAGCTAATACTAATAGTTTTATTACTGAATTTGATTTTAGATTTGGTCCTTATTTTGTTCCTAATAAAGTTGGAACTAATAAAAAAGCTGACTATAATTGGATAAGAGGTAATAATGGACAAGATACAGATAAAGCTGTTCGTGTGCTTCTGCTTGGCGGTTACGCTGATAACGGTTCTAAGGCTGGCTCTGATGGCTTTTATTCTCTTTGGGTTCGGTCGGATTCTCATGCTGATGTCGGCTTCTTTACCACAGTTAAGCTTGATTAAATAAGTCCACGTGGAACTGTTGCTAGGAGTAGTTGGTTAATTAATTTGTTTTCTGTTTTTGTATTTCTCGATAATACTCCTGCAACAGTTTATTATAATATTAAATATAATAAACTTAAAACATAATATATTATGACTAAAGATAAACTTAAAGATGATATTATTAGAACTATATGCTGTTTAAATAGTGATATATCTAATAAAGATAGAAAATTATTAATTGAATTATTAAATTCTATTGTTGATTATACTAATAATACTGAACTTGAACAAGATGTTAAAGTTATAACACAAAAGCATAATGAATTAGCTGAAATAGTTAATGAACTTAAAACTAAAGTTGAAACATATTCTAATAAGATTAATGAACTTGAACAAAGAGTTCATCAATTAGAAAACGCAAGTCAATCTTAAAATGGCTAGTCTTAATCAATTAGTTAGTGAATTTGCTCATGCTGTTGGCAATCCTAATAGTATTCCTCTTAGACGTAATCTTCGATATGCTATTCTTCATGGTCGTAATGAACTAATTCGTAAAAGTTATGAAAATCATAAATATGTTGATAAAGGTATTCAGCAACGTATTCGTGTTTCTATTATTAATGTTCCTGATGGTGACTTATATAATAGTCAAACTCTTGGGCTTCCTGCAATTAAACGTACTAAACAAGAAGTTCCAAAGCCAGTTAGACTTATTAATAACTTACCTTTCCAATCAATTAGAACTACCGGACATTCTGGGATAGAAATACCATTTGCAAAAGAAGCTAGTGCTAAGTTTTATCATTATCTTGCAGGTATGTGTAATCTTCCTGTTTATGATTATATTAATGGTTATATTTATTTCTTTAGTAATAATAAAGATTGGTTTCAAAACATAGGTTCTATTATTATTGAATCTCCATTTGAAATTCCTTATCTTGTTCCTACCGAAACTGTTGAAAAAGCTAAAGATGTAAATTATGACCCTATTGATGATGAAGCTAAATACGATGATGATGAATTTCTTATTCCTGAAGATATGATTGGAGCTCTTAAAGAGATTGTATTTAAACGTAATCTTATTGAAGTTCCTCGTCAAACAAATGAAACTCCTATTGATAATTTTGTAACTAGATAAATTATGATTAAAGATATAGATATTAGTCATTATTATAAAAAGTTTATCGAAACTTCTAATGACGATATGGCAAAATATAATAAAGAACTTGAAGTTATAAATAAGATGAAAGCTGATTGTCGTGCTTATATTAAAAGTAAAAATCAAGTTATTAAAGATGATTTAAAAATTAATCTTAATGAATATGGGTTTCAATTTCTTAATGATAATGTTGAATTAATTAATAAGTTAGAGCAATTAATTAATAATCGACTTAGTTATACAGTTGGAGAAAGACGTATTGTTCTTCTCCAACTTTTGCGTTATTGTAACTTAGCTAAAAAAGCAAACGATTATATTATTGCTCTTAAACTTGCTACAAGACGTTCTGAATTAAGTCTTTCTGATTATAAGAAGTATATTCATAGATATTATAGTTATGGTGTTCATAAATGTGTTCTTGAAGGTTATGCTTATCATTTTAAATATGAGATTGGTGATTTAGTTATTAATTTCTGGAGATATAGAGATAAACCTAGAGATACTTATGTTGATTGGAACGCTACTAGACTTAAAAAACAAGAAATTATTGATGCTGGTCTTAAACCTTATGATAAAGAAGAAGCAGAGATATATAAAATTCGTGGACTTAAATATGATGGTATTCCTTATGTAGTTTATAAAACTAATAAAGAGTTTTATGAAATACAACTTATTAATAATGGAACTCATAGTTATAGTGCTATTAAATTTAAGTATGCTAATTATATTAATAGAGAACTTAGAGGTAAAGATGCAAAACAACTTAATTCTGAATGTAAAACTGTTGATGATATTTTTAATCTTAAATTAGGATTAAGAAGTAAACTTCTTGTTTATCTTGAACGAGAACCTAATGCTCCATTTAAATATATTAGAAATGTTAATCAACAAAAGTATGAACGTGGAGCACATAATAATGGTAATAAAACTAGATATAAAAACTAATATTATGGCAAATAATAAAACGATTACGATAGAACATATAATTGGTAAACTTGATAATGATTTCAATCCTGATGGAAGTGATTGGATTCCTAGAGTTCCTGCTTGGTGTGTTGATGCTATGAATGAACTTAAAGTTCTTCGTAAAGTTGATAAGAAAATGAAACTAACCGTCATTAATAAGATAGCTAAAAGTAAATGTTGTCTTATTGATGACGGTCTTAAAGTATATGATAGTAATGGTTGTGAAGTACCTAGAGCTGATACTAGTAAATATAGATGTAGTGATACTGAATCTGCTCCATCCTCTACGGGGGGTCAAGCGGAGAACGAAAGTCCGGAGCGTGCTACTAATAAAGACTATCTTGGTATGCCTAATGATTGTTGTCCTAATGGTTCTAGAACTAGAGAAGTTATTGATACTGGTAAAGTAGGATGTAATCCTGTTGTTTATACAGTTCATAATAATACTGAATGTCCAAGATGTCAGCATGAAGTTCATTCTCATTGTCAGACCCCCCGTGGAGGATATGATAAGTCAAATCATAATTATATTCTTATTGGAGGTAATACTATTGAACTTAATTTTAATGATACTTGTATAACAGTTGTTTATAAAGATATTGAAACTCAATATAGTGATAATTATCATTGTGAAATTCCTGTTATACCTGCTAACGGTAAATTAATTCAAGGTCTTACTTATTATTGTATGGCTCGTATGCTTATGAGAGGATATAAACATCCTGTGTTTAATCTTTCTGCTAGTCAATATGGAACTAATCCTTTCTATCTATGGGAAAGTATGAAGAAAGATATTAAGACTAGTATTCTATTAGATGAACAAAGTGATGATGATAGTGGTTGGAATGAGTTCTTTTATAACTTTACTTTTCCTAAATAATTATGAATATACAAAAGAAACTTAGTCTTAATAAACATCCGGGTGATTGTGTACCTTATTCATTAGTTGCTGCTAAGAACGTTAAAGTGAGTAATGATGATAGGATGATTGTTAATGAAGAAGGGCTTGAAGATTGTAAAGCAATTGCCAATTCTATTCATGAAGATGGTATTAATAATTTTAAAATAGTTGGTGTTATTCCAACTAGTACTGAACTTATTTTATTTATTGTTAATACTGATTCTAATAGTTCTTATATTTATAGATATAATGAACAAGCTGATAATTGTTATAGAGTAAATAGTAATTGGAAATATAATGGTGGTAAGATTAAAGGAACATATACTTATAATGTTAAAAATCATCTTATTATAGCTATTGCAGAAAGTAATGCTTCAGTTGATGTTCCTCTTAAAACTATTAATATTGATTTAGATTCTGACCGTCCTGATTCTGAAATGTCTATTATTCCTCAAATAACATTACCTACTATTAGTAATCTAAACTATGTTAGTGGTGGTGCTTATAAAGGATTTTATTTTCTATTTATTCGTTATAAAATTGATAAAACTAATTATACTAAATGGTATAGTATTGGATTTCCTATTTTTAATGATGTTATAATTCCACAAGTTATTAATAAAGTTTGTTTTAGAAAAACTAATGTTTATGAACCGAAAGATGAACCAAATGGTTATTGTTATGGTAATACTGATTCATTTAGTGATTCTAAAGATATATGTAATCAAACTTTTGAAATAAATATTAGTGGAGGTCGTTCTGGTCTTTATCAACTTGGTTTTATTGTATGTAAAAAAGATAGTACTCAAGCGTTTAGAACAGATGATTTAAATAATAATATTTTTAAATTTAGTAGAGATGTTCTTGTTGAATATAATGTTGCTGATTTAACTACTGACTATTATAATTATTATAATGTTGGTAATATCATTAATTATAAGAATAGAATATATATTTCTAATTATAATGAAAAAACTGATAACGATGATAGAACTTTAAATAATGGTAAAACATTAGAAGAGGCTGTTAAAGATATTACTATTAAACTTCGTAATAAAGCTATTAATGCTTATTATAATGATTATACCACTGTTAATGCAGTTAGTGAAAAAGGCCCATATTTTAAAATGGCTAGCTTTCAAATTACTGGTACTGCTGATTGGCAAATTAAAGATATTAATAAAGTATTCAATAATAATCAATATCCTTTTCGTACTTTTAGAACTTTATTTAATGATACAGTTATACAAGGTATTGCGGCACATGAATATTTAAAGATTAATTATAATGCTAAAATAAAAGTAGGTAGTAGAGGTAGTCATAATCTTAAAGAATATCTTGCTTGTCATTGTTTTATTATTCCTACAAGTTATAAATATGAAAATAATCAATCTGTTTATACTTTACCTAGTACAGTTAAAATAGCTTGTTATGTTTATAATGGAATTGGATTTACAGAAGATGCTGTATTTACTAGTGGACAAGTATTATTTGGTAATACTATATTTGATATTGATAATTGTAAAATTAGAATTACTCATTCTATTATTGAGCCTAGTTATGATTTTAATGAACGTAAAAAGAATGATACTCTTATTCCTGGAGAAGTATATAACTTTTTTATTCATTTTATTGATAAATATGGTGATGCTAGTAGAGGATATAAATTGTCAAATAAAGATAAGTATATAAATAATATTGTTAATGATGGTTCTCATTGTACTATAATTACTTTTAATTGGAGCAATCAAGGTAATGGTAATATTCCATATTGGGCTGTTATTAGTGGAGATATTCCAATATCTACTATTAGTTTTAATATTAAAAGGTATATTGCTAATCATAAAATTGTAGTTTATACTGCTGAACCAATAAATAATCCTACTACTAATATATTACTTAATAGTTCTGGTGAACTTGAAGCTACTAATAAAGATGAACTATATACTCTTATATCTAATTACTTTATTGATTATCAAGATAAAGATAAATATAATGATTTATATGTTTATCAAGTTATAAATAGTGGTAGTTATACTCCTTGTAGTAATCAAGTAATAGGTGCTATTGGTGTTGATAATGAAGCTAAATTTGGTTATTACGAAAATATTAATGGTGATGAACTATTTAGAATACCTGATTTAATATTTGATGCTGAAGCTATTGGTGATGAACATACTAGAGATTTTATATATAATATGAATAATACTTTTAATAAGTTTTATATTCGTGCTAATATTGATACTACTTTATGGAATCAAATTAAAGAATTAGGTTATGTTGGATGGTTTATTAGTTATGAAAAAGTTGAACCTATTACTAGATATACTGGATTATTAACTAGAAAAGATTATTGTAATATAGCTAGTAATGTTACTTGGCAAGGTGGTAGTTGGGCTACAAAACCGGGTTTTGTAGCTAATAATTTTACTAGTGATAAATGTTATCTATATAGTGGTCGATTTGATATTGATGATAGTATTAAATATGATTTTAATATTATTCGTATTGATGGTAAATGTAAACTCGAACCTTATAAAGAGAAACATGATGTAGTTGATATGGTAGTTAATACTACCTATCCTTATAATTATAATATGCCAGTTATAGGTGTTATTAGTAGAAATGAATATAAACCTATTAATAATTATAAATTAGTAGTTGCTGATAGTGTTACTGATAGTAGAGCTGGAAAAGGAACTGCTCTTGAAATGGATGATTATAAGGAATTACTACTTGATGCTGAAACTATGTTTCTCGCAACAGTTCTTAATTGTACTAAAAATATTTATACTAGCAAAGAAAAAGAACTTGTAAGACTTAATGACGTTTGCTATAATGGTGGAACTTATTCTATTGAACATGGATATAATGGTAGAATGACTTATGATGGTGTTCTTATTTATAATGATAATGGAGTTATAATGAACGAAGGCAATTATAAATTATATACTCCTACTAATAATCAATATTATTATAGTGGTGATGAACCATGTTGGCTTGATATTCCATTTAATGTTTATGTTCAATTTCCTTTATATAATGATAAATTTTTTGAAAGTAAATGTTTTAATAATGAACCTAGTAAGATAGCTTTTAGTATTAAAGAAGATAGTGATAAGAAAAGTATTGCTTTTGGTACATTTGTAGAACCTAAGAATAGTGTTGATTTATTTAAAGACCCTATTGGAAATGTTGGCCAATATGTTCCTAAATTGTTAACTCAATATCGTAATGATATTATTAATATTACTCGTTTTGATAAAACTATAAGACGTAGTAATGTTATTCAAGATGAAAGTGAAGTTAATACTTGGAGAATATTTCCTATTGAGGGTTATAAAAATATTACTGAAAATAAAGGAAGTATAATTAATTTAGTTGGAATTGGATATTATCTTTTAGTTCATACTCAACATAGTATGTTTATGTTTGATATAAGTGCTGCACTTAAAACTAGAGATGAAAATGTTCAATTATATCAGCCTGATGCTTTTGAAGTTGATTATAAAGAAGTCTTTACTAGTGATAAAGGTTATGGTGGACTGCAAGATGATTTAGCATATATAGTTGGAGAATTTGGTTATATTTTTTATAACGATGATTTTCATAAACTTTATCAATTTGATGATGGTCAACTTAAAATAATGGATGAAGATATTAAATTATGGCTAGATAAATATCATCCTAATAAAGTTAGATTTGCTCATGATAAATTTAATAATCGTATTCTAATTAAATTTGATTATACTTATAATAATATTAATCCTAATACTAAAGAATCTATTATAGAATCACATAATGAAGTTATTAGTTTTAATTATAAAGTAGGTAGTTTTATTAGTTTACATGATTATTATTTTAATAATGCTTGGTCTACTAAAACTAAATGTTATTTTCAAACTGAACATAACGATAATAGACTTAACTGCCCTCTTCATGTATTTACTCATGAATATAATTATGGTAGATTTAATACTCACATGGGTGATGATAGTAGAAGTCTATATTTAGTATCTAAACAAGAAGTTGGTGATGAGCCTATATTAGTTCATAATAGTTATATTGATATTATGGTTAATGAATCTTATGAACTTATTAAATTTCTTGAATTTATTAAATATAAAGTTCGTAAAATATATATTCCTATTTATAGTGATAATATTAATAATCCTGTTGATTTAAGAGAACATCCTTATGCTGGAGATATACTTCGTATATTTAATGAAGATAATGATACTGATGATATAGATATTAATATTGATAAACTTAATGAATTTAATAAGTATAAAAAACCGTGGTATGAATTAACTCAATATAACTTTAATTATTTCCGTAATGCTATTAAAGAACATCCTAATACAGTAAGTGATAAACTTCGTAGAGTATATGGTAATTATTTTGTAGTTCGTTTCATATTTAATAATTCAGATAATAAGCGCATTGAATTTGAAAGTCTTGAATGTGCTCAAACTCAATTTAGAAAATTATGATACAGTATAGAGATAGACAAAGACAAAAAGCTTTTATTGGTGCCATTATTGGTGCAGCTGCTAGTATTGCTGGTGGTATAATTAAAGGTAATAAACAAAAGAAAGCTCAAGAAAAAGCCCAAGCTGAAGCTCAAGCTGCACAAGACCATAAAGATGCTTTACAAAATGCTCAAGCTTTAACTAGTGCTTATGCTAATCAAGATTATGTTGGTCAATATAATGATAAGCTTACTCTTAAATGTGGTGGTAGAGTTCGACGTAAAGCTGGTTTCGGTACTGAATTTGCTGATGCTCTTCCAGGTTTAGGTAGTCTTGCTAGTTCTATTACAGGAGCTCAAGGACTTGGTGAATTAGGTACTGCAATAGGTCAAGGTATTTCTGCTAATCAACAAATTAATGAAAATAAACGTATTGCTCAAGAAGCTGAACAGCGTAAACAACTTCAAGCTGGTCAACAGCAACTTAATATTACTTCTGATAAAATGATTAATCCAATGACTATGTATCAGCGTTCTAGTTTTATTAATAAATATAAATGTGGTGGACGTAGAAAAGCATGGATTGGTGCTGCTATTGGTGCTGCTGGAAGTTTAATTGGTGGTATGTTTGGAAGTAAAGGACAACAACCAATTCAAGTTAAACAAGCTGACCAAGCTAGTTATAGTGCTCCTAAAACTGGTCTTGAACGTCCTGAATGGATTACTAATGGTACTGTTCAACAACCTGTTATGCCTCAATCAGTATATCGAGATAGGCTTAAAACATATCGCTGTGGCGGTCTTAGACGCTAGTCTTTTGCTCTCTGTTGAATTATTATATATAGGTATGAACTATTAATCGACTGATAGGCTATCGTTCAGCAGAGAGCCTTAAAATCAATCAAATTACAATTTCTCATTATATTATATAAAATGCCTAGAAAAGATAAAGTTATTCATATAAGTAATTTACCTAGTACATTTAGAGGTAATGTTACTCGTAATGGAAGATTTATTCAAAATGGTATTCCTCCACTCGATGGAGCTTATGATAAAGTTGCTAAATCTACTGGTTTAATAAGACTTGGTAATGAATTTCTCTATAATGGTGTAAACAATTTAGTATCTAAAGATAATAGAGAAAAATTAATGAATAATACTGCCGGTAGACTTATTAATTATGTTAAAGATTTTAATAAAGAATCTCTTCCTAGTGATGATGAACTTGGACCAACATTTCCATTTAATATTATTCAAACTCCTAGAAGTAATGGAAAAAATCTTCCTCAAAAACAATATGCTGTTGGTGGTAAAATACCAAATGTAGTTGCTGGTGGTATTGCTCAACCTCTTGGTAATAATTTCTTTTATATGAACGGAAGAAAACATAGTCAAGGTGGTATTGATATTGGTCCTAGTGATAAAACTGGTATTGAAGTAGAAGACGGTGAAGTTGTTGAAACTAACGGTAATGAACTTAAAGTTTATTCTGCACAACCTATTATTAATGGTGTTAGTCCTGCTAAATTAGTTATGGGTGGAGCTAATCCTAATAAAGTATTTAAAGCTCAAGAAGATTTTAAAGATAGAAATGGGATTAACGATGATGGTACTAAAGCTAAATATGGTAAAGAAAAATATGAAGTAGTTGATATTAAAGATGTTAATTCAGAAGAATTTAAACATATACTTAATACTCGACAACATACAGGAAAATATAGTAAAGGATATAGTCGTAAATCTAGAAAATTTGGAGGTAAAGATATGATTGTAAGTATTAGTGGTAATGTTAAGAATGGCTTAATCCATTCTCCATCCTCTACGGGGGGTCTACGCGATAAATTTGCTGTTGGTGGAAATCGTATTAATCGTCATGGAAGAACTTGGGAATATGATGAACAAATTGGAGGTTATGTTCCTATAACTAATAGAACTATTAATAGAATTTCTGCTTATCCTATTAATAAATCTGCTAGAGGAGAAACTATTATTGGAAGTGATTATACTTTTAGAAATGGAAGATGGTCTAAAAATAATAATGTAAATACTAATACTAATAAACCTAATATTGATAATGGAAATCGTCGTCCTCAATATTATGCAGAACGTAGACTTCCTTTATTTGAAGATGGTGCTGGTATTACTAGTGGTTTAGTTAAAGCTGGTTGGAGTCATGGAAATAACAAAGGTGTTAGTATGAATAATACTAATATTCCAAGTTTATCTGAAACTAAATCTAGCGGGAAGACCCCCCGTGGAGGACGTAGTAAGTCAAGTCAATCAACTCAATCTATTCCTACTAAAACTATTCCTACTGCTGTTTATAATCGTAATCTACCAAAAGTAAAAGCTAGTATTCCAACTACTTTACCTGTTTCTACTAATATTCCTGCTAAAGGAACTACATCTTTTGATGGTAAAGGTCAAGGTAAATTTAAAAATCTTACTACTGCTGATTGGATTGGACTAGGTAGTAATGTAGCTGGTAGTTTAGCTAGTTATTTTGCTAGTAGAAGAGCTATTAATAAAATGAGAGGTCCAGGTCAACCTACTCTTATTAGTGCTAATAAACTTAAAACTAAATATAATATTAATCCTCAACTTGATAGAATTAGAGAAGATAAATTCAAAGCTTATCGTGATATTGATTCTAATACTGCTAGTAGTCGTGTTAGTTTAGCTCGTAAACAACGAGTTCGTAATGCTGCTGGTCAAGCTGCTAATGAACTTTATGGTAATAAAGAAAATATAGAAACTAATCTTATTAATCAAGATAGACGTAATCAGCAAAATGTTCGTCAATTTAATGCTCAACAATACAATCAATATATAGATAGAAAAACAGCATTTGATAATGGTATTAGAGAAGCTAAAGTAACTAATATTAATAATTTATTTAGTGGTATTAATGCTGGTATTCAAGATATGATTAGTAGATATGAAAATCGTAAAGCTTTAAATAATACTATTGGTGCTATGAGGGCATCTGCTCCTAATGTAGATGATAGAATTATGCGAGATGCTGGAGTTGATTATGATGAATTTATTATTCGTAAACGTAGAAAACTTGGAGGAAAACAATCATGCCGATAAACTTTTATACTCCTACTTTTAGACAACAAGTTAATCCTATTGACTTAAATGTCTTAGCTAGAACTTATAATACTCTTGAACAAGGACATCAACAAGCTATTCAAACTAAATCTCAGATTGATGCTCAACTTGCTCAATTAGATTTAAATGAAGCTGAAGATGCTTGGCGTCAAGAACAACTTAATAAAGTTCGTAATGCTCTTACTGAAAATATGCAGTATGGTAATGCGTATTCTAGTCTTGATGATATAGTTGGAACTTATGGAGATATAACTTCAAGTCCAGGAATGATTGGTCGTTTACGTGCTCAACAAGATTATAAAGCATATATGGATAATCTTGATAAACGTACTGATTTATCTGAAGATTATAAGAATTATTATCGTGCTGTTAATAAATATAATTATCAAGATATAACTGATAAGAATGGTAATGTTATCGGTGGAAGTAAATGGACTCCTATTGATAAAGAAGTTTCTGAAATTCCTATGAATCAGATACTTAATCAAGCACTTCAATGGGCTGCTAAAGAACAAGGCGGCGGTAGTCAAACAAGATGGCTTGATGCTAATGGAAAAGTTACTGATGATATTACTAAATCTGTTACAGGAGAGATTTATTCTCATACTAAAGGTGATTGGCAAAGATTAAGTAAAGCTAAACTTGCTGAAGCTGTTAAAGCTGTTATTGAAAATACTCCTGGCGCTAAAGCTAGTCTTGAACAAGATTATAAAATTGCTAAATGGAAATATGACCAAAATGGAAGTAATCCTGATATAACAGATAAAAATGGTATTCTGCTTACTCCTGAACAGTATCTTGCTAAACGTATTGACCCTTTCTATAACGCTGCAACTTTTTATAATCAAAATAGTAATACTACTTATGGTGAAGCATGGAAAGCTCAATTAGCTTTAGCTAAACAAGCTGGACTAGGAAGTACAACTCAAAGAAAACAAGCTATTGATAATCTAACTTATAAAGGTACTCCTGTTCGTATTGATAATTTTATGCCTGCTCAAGCTCAAGCTGAAATTACTAGTAATAGACAATCAATAGCTGGATTACTTAATAAATATAATCCTGATATTAATATTGATTTAGGTACTGCTAATCCAGATGATATTAGAACTAGTATCATGACTAATATTACTAATCCATCTGATAGAGCCTATGCTCTTAGTTATCTCAATGATATTATTGATAATCAAGAATATATTAATAGTCTTAAAGTTGGTAAATCGCAAGATAGTATTGACGGATTTGATACATATAATTCTATTATTAGTTTAAGTGATTTACCTAGTAATAAATATTCTGATACATATAGTAAATATGTTAATCAGATATTTGGAGATAGTAGTTCTATTAGACAATATTTTAATAATGATGATGTTTATAATTCGTTTATTAATGCTCTTGGTGGAGAGAAAAAAGCTGCTAGTCTTGGAATAAGATTTGGCTCTGATGGTAATGGTTATAGATATGCTGAATTACCTAAAGATTATCATAAATCTATTTATAGTTTTGGTAAAGCTGTTAAAGAAGCTGAAGATACTAGAAATCCTTTAAATGCTTTTCTTAATTCTGCTAAAACTAGATTCTTTGGATATGGTGATAAATTTGTTAGAGTTGATTCTAATGGTGAAGAACATCATACTGGATTACCAACAGGCAATAAAGAACCTTATATTGGTTTGATTAATTATGTTGATTCTCTTAAATCTAAAAATGATGCTGTTCTTGACGGCGGACAAATAAATGCTTCTACTATTGGCATATCTGCAATGACCCCTGAACTTGCTGAACTTAATTTCGTTATGAGTTCTAATCCAGAAGCTGCTAGTAAATATGCTGCTCAAAAGAAACAATTAGAAGAACAAGCAATGAGCGCAATTAAAGCTGGAATTGATTTAACTCAAGGAGAAGCTTATATTACTAGCGAAAATGGAATATTTGAACCTATGACTTCTGAGGATAGAAAAGCTTATACAGCTTATCTTAGAAGTGCTAAAGAAAATGAGATTACTCCTACTATTGTTCGTGACCCAAAAACTGGAGATGTTGGAGTTCAAATTAATATTGCAGGTTACTATGATACAGAAGGTAAACTTAAAAGAGAACCTATTACTTTACTTGTAGGTAGTGGTGCTATTGATAGTTCTATTATTCAATCTTGGAATCAAGATACTAGTTGGAGAGCTGCCGGTAAAGTAGAAAATTATTATAATGCCAATAGACCTATTTCTCTTACTAATAATGCTGCATTTACTGGAATTGATAAATTTAAATTAGTACCTAATGGTGGAGGTTTTAATTTAATTAATTCTACTAATAATCAAACTATTGGTTTAGTAAGTAAAGAAAATGCTGTTGATATTGTAGATAATTTATCTCAATGGGAACAAACTGTAACTGCTGTTAAAGCTGGTATGGCAGTAGATGAAAATGCTGTTAAAGCTATTCAACAAAATGTTGCTACTAAACTTGCTCAACTTAGTGGTAGTTCAGGCCCTTATGTTATTCAATATTACTATGATGAATTAACTAATAATCTATATTAATATGGATGTATTAAAGTTTCTACAAGGTGGTAACAAAACACCTAATCCTGAATATAATCCTAAAACTAAAAAGGGGGCTATACAGCCTCCTACTTTAGTTGATTACAACCCCGGCACTTCTATTAGTGACCGGGGTCGTGGTCATTTATTTAGTCGTATTGCTGGGCAATCATATAATCTTAATCAATATGATATAGATAAATATGCTCCTTATGATGTTTATGTTAATCCTGTTGATGACCCAGAAAAACTTAATAAAGAACGTGCTGTTAATCAAAGTAATTGGGAACAAGGATTAAGAATGATTGGACAGATTGGTAATGAGATTACTGTTGGTACAGCTATTGGTTTTGCAGATTTAGCTGATGCTTTCTATAATATGGTTAGTAATAGTCCTAATGATTATCAATCTGAAATAAGTTCTGAACTTGAATCTTTAAAAGAATCTATTAATGAGCGTTTAGCTATATATAGAGAAAATCCCAATGCTGCTTTTGATATTGGAGATTTTGCTTGGTGGGCTAGTAATGCTCCTAGCATAGCTAGTTCTTTAACTCTTATGGTTCCTAGTACTGGTCTTGCTAAAAGTGTTTCTTTATTAGGTAAAGGTATAAAGTTTAATAAATTAGCTAATAAAATGGCTAATGCTATTAATATGACTCAAAAGAGTAGAGCCATTACTGGTAGAATAGCAGAAGCTACTGCTATTGGAGTTCCTTCTCGTTATCTTGAAAATTATCAAGAAGCTAGACAAACTTATAATGATATTGAAGATTATTCTAAAACTCAACTTGCTAATATGAATGATAAACAAAGAGAAGAGTTTTATAATAATAATCCTAAATATAAAGATATGTCTGATGAAAAAGTAGCTAAAGATATTGCTAAAAATAGTGCTGATATTACTTTTGCTGAAGATTGGGCTAATGTTCTTTTTGACGTATGGCAAGTTTATAGTTTAAAGAACTTATGGAAAAATGCTTTAAGTGGTAATACAACTAGTTCTAGACTTAGAAATTTAAATACTGCATTTAATAGTAATATTGATGATGCTGCCGCAATTACTAATGCTTTAAGTAATAAAACTACTAAACAAGCTATTACTAGTACATTAAAAGATGTGGGTGATGATATTCTTCATGGTGTTAGAGCTGAATGGACAGAAGGGGTTGAAGAAGCTATTAATTATATAGCTAGTCAAGATGGTTTATATAATGGTAAAAAAGTATTTGATAAAGATATTCCTCAACAAACTATTAAAGATTATCTTCAAGACCCAATGTTATGGGAGCAAGCATTTTGGGGTGCTCTTGGTGGTGTTACTTTTAGTAGTGTTATGAATAAAGCTGGAAAGTTTATTAATAAACGTCTTGATAAAGATTGGACTTCTGCTGAAAAACAAAGAGAAAACGAAATTTTTGGTCGTACTGCTACTTTTCAAGCATATCAAGAAAGACTTAATAGTATTGCTAATGGTAAAAATCCATTTATAACTATTACTGATGAAAATGGTAATCAAGTTAATTCAGATATTATTACTGGTACTGAAGAAGAACTTCGTAATATAGCTGAAAAAGAATATATGGATAATATTATTATTAATTCTATGAACGCTGGCAATTTAGGGCTTCTTGAAAGTTCTATTAATAGTAAAGAATTTAATGATAGTATTACTAATAAACTTGGATTACAACAACAAGATAGTAATGAACTTATTAATAGATTTAAAACTGAAATTAATAATCTTAAAAATGAATATAATACTACTTTAAATAAAGTTAATAGACTTGGTGGCGGATTTGAAGTTGGTCGTATTATAGCTACCCAAATGGTTCATGCTCGTAATCGTCAAGAAAATTATAATAATCTTCTTAGTTGGGCTAATAATGTTTTAAATCAAGATATTACAAATAATCATATTGAAGATATTGATATTAATTCTGCTAAGAATGGTATTTATCAACATATTATTAATAGTATTCAAAGAGATATTAAAACTATTCAAGATAATGCAGCAATTAATAATTCTGTTAAACAAGAACGTATTGCTCAATTAAATGAACGATTAGATGCTATTAATAAACTTTATACTCCTATTGATATTGAAAATAAAAATGATATTCAATCAGCTATTCAACTTCAAAAACAATATAATGAAGTATTTAAAGATTTAGCAGAAGTTGTTAATGCTGAAATTAATGTTGAGGTTAATAAAAATCAACTTAATTTATCTGATGATAATATTAAATCTCGTATAACTTATCTTAATAACTTCTTTGATAATAGTCGTAAAAAGATTGTTAATAAAGCTATGGACGATTTACGTAATGCTTATAAACAATATGGTAAAGAATATGTCAATTCTGTTATTAAAGATGCTAATAATGGTAATAAACCAAATATAGATAAAATTATTCGAGATGCTTATGCTGCACTTGATTTAAGCTCTAAAGGTAATGAACATCTTAAAACTACATTAGAACAATTAGCTGAAATTGCAGAAATTGAAAACGATGTTAATAATACTCCTAAAGAAGAAGTTGTTCCTGTTAATCCTGATGTTAATGAAGTTAATGAAACTGATGTAGATGATACTAACTCATCTCCATCCTCTACGGGGGGTCAAGCGGAGCGAAGCGAAGCGGTTCCTAGTGAGCCTACTAATACTGAACAACCTCAATCTCAAACTGAACAACCAATTTCTCAAGAACCTATTAGCACTCCTAAATCTGAAGTTACTAATACTTTACCAGATGATGAATTTGAACGCGGTCAAATAGGTACTGATTTAGTTTATGAAACTATTGCTGATTTAGAAGATTCTTTAGGACATGAGTATACTAGTAGTGATTTACTTAATGCTAGACAATCTATTATTGATAAACTTAGTCAAGCTGGATTTGAACAAACGGAAGCTACTGACATAGTTAATAATATTATTGACGGTCTTACAGGAGGTAGTTTATATAGTTCTGTTCAAGATGATAGTACTAGACGTTTATTACTTAATGCTACTTATGCTACTGTTACAGGTAATGAACGCAATATAGAAGCTATTATGGATGATTTTGCCAATAATGTTGATAGTGAAGGTAATACTAGAGGTAAAATTGTTAATGGTAAAGTTTATCTTAGTATTGGTCAATTAGTTGAATATATAGATAGTATTACAGGTAATAAAATTATTAAAAATTATTTGTTTAATCAAATAAAAAACTATCTTTACGCCAGCACTAATAATCAAGGTAAATATCGTGCTACTGATGAATCAACTATTAAGAAACTTAATGCTAGACAATTTGTTCAATACGTTGACGGTATTGCTAAAGAACGTCTTGAAAGACTTCAAGCTGAACATACTAATAATGTTAATCTTAAATATATAGTAGAGAATGAAAACGTTAAAGCATTTACTTCTATTAAACAAGGTGATTATCTAGAAACTGAATATGATAGTAAGCTTAGACGTATTAATATATTTGCTAATAGTACAATTATTGGTTATATAGGAGTCCCAAATATTGATAAGTTTGGTAATTATGATATGGTTAATCAAGGTTGGAAATATAATATTCATGCTGAAAATAGTCAAGTTGTTTCTCCACTTAAAGACGCTTTAATTAGTATTCTTGATGGTGATAGATTTGACGAAGAATTTATTGGTCATTTATATGATCTTGCCGTTAAAGAAGAAGTTACAAATAAAGAACTTGATACTTTATTTAAAGAATTTGAAGTTAAATATCCTGATATTGTTAAAAACTTTACTACTCCTGTTGCAAGTTTTGATTTAGCTGGGCATCTTGTTAATCTTACTAAATACATATTTAATCAGCCTTATGAAAATAGTCATGAAGCTAGTATTAATCGTTGGTTTAATAATCTTCTTAATAGTTATGACCAAGCTATTACAATAGTTAAAGGTGATTTTAAAGGTAAGATTAAAGCTGTTAATATTAAATATGGAGTTCTTAATACTATTGATGATACTAATGGTGAATGGAATGATGTACAAGAAACAGTAGTTGGTTATAATGAAAATATTAACAAACTTGGTGTAGTTATACAAGGTCAATTATATCTTAATGGAGAAAGTAAACCTACTATTATTGAAAATCTTACTACTAATGGTATGCCTGTTATTAGTATTCCAAGTAGTGACGGTACTTCTCTATATGCTTTTTGTAAACAAGTTCCATTAAATAGTAATCTACTTAAAGGTGATGCTCGACGTATTATTAATTCTATTAAGAATGAAGTTAATAATCTTTGTAGAGATTATATTAGTGGTAAAATAAGTTTTGGTGAACTTAAACAAAGTCTTGGAGATATATTTGGAAATAATAAACTTATTAACGGAGATAGAAATAATGGGCTTCAAATTAGTATTAATCCTACTAATATAGGTTTTTATGTTAAAGGTGCACATTTTAATGGTAAAGATTATGCTTTTACTATTAATTCTGATGCTGGTAATTATAAACGTAATATTATTATTAATTCTCCTTATGTTGTTAATAGTGCTTTTAAAATAGGTAAAAGCTATGGAATTAATGCTGGTACTATTGATGAACTAGATAATGCTCTTCGTCCTGTTATTGATGAAATGTTTAACTATGCCCAATTTGCTATTAGTAAAGATTTTATTAATGATAGTACAAAAACTAATGATAAAACTAATAAATATATTTATCGTGAAAATGGTAAAACTATTATAAATATTGATGGTAAAACTTATAGTTATAATAGTTATCAAGATTTTATTATTAGTAATGGTTTAGTTAGAACTAAATTAGCTAATACTAATACTAATGAAACTGCTGGTAATTGGCGAATAGATATTCATTCTAAACTCGATATTACTTATGAACTTGAGGGTAGACCCCCCGTGGAGGATGGAGCAATACCTGAACAGCTATCAGAGTTCATGTTAGATGATACTCTTAATGCTATTAATTTTAATGCTTTTGAATCTGCCATAACTGCTAAGAATTTAACTCGTGGACTTAAAAAGTATTTTGCTAATGACCAAACTGCTATTGATTATATTGAGTCTCTTCAAAAGATTGGTATTTTACCTAAAAATATTCAAGTTGTAAATAGTATTACTGATAATAATGGTAATCAAGTTAATGCTGTTTATCATCGTGATACAGATACTATTGAACTTAATAGTTCTGCTATTGCTGGTCAAAGAGTTTATCGAGTTGTTAATATTATACTTCATGAAAGTTTACATAGACAACTTTATACTAAATATAATACTGAACAAGCTCTTGCTTTAGTTAAACCTATATATGATAAATTTAAAGCTTGGCTTGATGCTCAAGATGATTCTACTAAAGAAAGACTTAAACCTTATCTGTTTGAGAACTTTAATACAAGTGAAGCTCTTGAAGAATTTCTAGTTGAAAGTATTACTAGTAATGCTCTTATGACTGCACTTAATGAAATTAAATATGATAATAGAAAAATTAATAAACGTAAGACTTTATTTAGTAAACTTCTTGAAGTTATTGCTGATATGTTAGGTATTAAGATTAATGAAGATAGTTTATTAGCTGCTGCTAGAGATGCTTATAAAGCTATTAAAAAAATGCCTAAAGAAAGTAATCAAGAGGCTATTCAAGGAACTTTTCAGTTTGAAGAAGAAACTGCTAGTACAGGACAAACTGAAAATCCTAATGAAGATAACAGTCAAGATTATAATTATAATAATGATAATCTTAATGATGGACTTGATATGTTTAGTAGTGTTGATGATGATATAGTGCTGAATATGGCTGAATTGACTAGCCGTTTGCCAATAGCACAACAGCCCGAATTTGCCACTTTGCTTGACACAGGACGCATCAGTTTTAGCTGTATGTAGAATTAATCGAGCAAATATAAAAGTCGCTTAAAACGAAAGAAAACCACCTCTATGACGATGTAATTAAATTTTACTTTACATTAGTCATAGAGGTATTACTATTAATGAATTTAAACTTAAATATAAACTTATGAGCTGTGGAAATATTAAACTTGTAGGATATAATAATCTTAATAATGTTATTATTAAAGAACATGGTTCTAATAATGCAGATTATTATAGTCTTATAGCTATGATTGAAGACCCAATTTTTAAAAAGATTGTAGCTGATAAAGGTATTAATGTTAAAACTTCTGGAAGACAAGCTTATAATGCTCTTCTTGAAGCTAGAGCTATTAAACTTCGTAATATGGATGATATAGCTTCTGTTGCTGAAAAAGAAGAACGTGGTTTGTTTAGTACAATTAAAGCTAGAGATACAGCTATTACTTATATGGCTGATATTATGAATAAACTTAGTTTTAATTTTCTATATAATGGTGCTCCATTAAATTTTAATGAAATTAAAAAACGTACTAATGAAACTGTTATTAATGCTGGACTTAAACGTGCTAAGAAATTAGCCGGAAGTGATGAAGCTAAAAATAATGAACTTAATAGCTTTATTAATAATTCAAGTCCTGCTATTAAAATTAATGGTCTTGGTGCATTTCTTCGTAAATATGGTAATGCTCAAGATTTTAATTATGGTGCATTACTTCGTTCTTTAACTAATACTGAATTTAATGAAGCTCTTTTTAATAATAAAAATGTTGCTAAACTTATTAAAAGAGATGAATTATATCAAACTACTGATTATGAAGAATTAGGTGGATACCTTGATGAAACTTCTACCGAAGGTGATGAAAATAGTATAGATGATGGTATTGATTTAATGACTCAACTTTGGAATTTAAGTATTGGTGAAGTTAAAGATTTTAATAAACACGTAGAAGAAATTATTAAATATCATCTTGCAAGTTTACCTAAACTTACTGCTGCTTCTCAACTTGATAATGGAAGTTATCCTTTTGATACTAATAATGAATTAGGAGTTGTTACTTTTTCTGATGCTAGTTATTTATCTAAAATATTATATGCTAGTGCTGATACTAGTAATGTAGATAATTTTATAGCTAGTCTTAAACGTATATCTGAAACTGTTCCAAATTGTGAATGTTTGATTCAATTACATGATTTACTTAGCAAAAATAAAGTATTTGCTAATAAGTATATGATGGTGTTTAATAAACCTATTATATCTAAAATTGAAACTTATATTCAAACTGATTCTAATGGTGATAGTTATGTTCGTGCTCGTGTAACTAATCCTAATACTGATTCTCGTACTATTTTACAGAATACTTTTTATAATAATGTTAAGAATAATATTATTACTAATCGTGTTCCTGCTGCTCGTGAAAAGTTTCGTATATATGATAGATATAAAAATACTCCTCATGCTAATCTTTATTTATATGATGTTTTTAAAGAAATATTTCCAGATATTAATCAAGCTAGTTTTAATTTAGCTATTGCTAAGATTGGTCGTGTTGCTATGGCTAATAATCTTATTAACTTTGCTAATGTTATTAATCGTACAGTTGAAAACTATAATAAATATGTAGAAGCACTTAAAAAAGATAAAGGAACTAAAATGCCTGATAGTTTTATTAATAGAGGTGATACTTCTATTATATATCAAATGGCTGATGTCTTTAAAGATATTATTTATATTCCTATTGAACTTAATTCTCGTAATCCTGAAGGTAATTTAAGTTCTGATGTTATTAATAGAAGTTTTATTACTAATATTGCTAAAATTATTAATGATGATAAATCTACTGTTGAAGAACAAAATGCTATGGTGGAAGCTTATGCTAAACAAAAGTTTGCTAGTCATCAATATGATTATAGTAATTTACTTCTTGAACATCGAGATACTAATGGCAATATAATTAATTATGGATTATTTAGAAGAGTTGGAAATGGAACTCCTAAACTTACCGAATATGCTCGTAGTATGTTTAAAACTTCTCTTCTTAATGGTATTAGCGAATTAGATAATAACAATAATGACTTATATCGTAGTATGAGTGATGGTGATTATTTAATTACTGCTATGGGATTATTTATGACTGATATTAATAATTCTGAAACTCCTACTGCTAATTATTTACTTCCTATACCTAGTGATGCTCCTAAAAACTTTACTATTACTGCTCCTAGATATAGTCTTGCTGGATTACGTAGTCAATTAGAAAATGGAACTAAAATTATAAATAGAGAACATCCATTATTTAAACAGTATTATAATATAGTTATTCAAGAACTTACTAATATGGCTCAAGCTGTTAATGTAATGTTTAAAACTAATGCTAATGGTAATCCTATTTTAACTAATGGAGATTTTGAATTTAGTGATACTTATAATAATAAACCTGAACATTTTTATAATCAATACCATAAAGATGGAAAAGGTAATGTATTTACTACTAAAGATGGACACAAAGTTTTAGCTGGTAGAGTATTTAATTTTAAACGTTTAGTTAGTAAAATTACTCCTAATAGTAATGGAGCATTTAATGAACTAATTGGGTATGGTAAGACTATTGACATCCTCTACGGGGGGTCTACACGTGGACTTAGCTATGTTAATAATCAAGTAGTTCTTAATGGAGAACAACGTATTGCTCTTGAAGATGCTGTTGCTGATTGGTTAAATGAATATATAACTAATGGTTATAAAGAACTTAAAAATAAATATGGTACATTTATTGATGATAGGATTAATAATGAATCTTTAGCTGAATTTCTAGTTAATGATTATCTTGTTAGAGATAGTATGTACGATATGTATGGTGGTGACCAAAGTTTTTATAAGAATGGTCAAGCTATTCTAAAACGTATTAAAGAAGTACAAGCTAGTGGTAATCCTTTTGGTAATACTGATTTTACTAAAAATGATTTAGATATAGCTACTGATTTATATGATATAACTATCAAAGGTAATGCTGTTACTGTTCCTTATACTGTTAATGGAGTTACTAAACGTAAAAAAGTAGTTCTTCAAGATAAATTTAGGGGTGTTACTATTTATAATACTTTTAAAACTTCTGATAAAGTTGTTATTGATAGACTTGATAATCAACTTAAAAAAGCTGGACTTGATAAAAAAGACAGAGAACGAATACTAGAACCGTTTAAAGGAGGAGTTAATGCTAATGATGCTCAATCTTATATTACTCTTGAGGAATGGATTCGTCGTATTACTGCTGCTGGTGAATTAGATAAATATGCTGGACTTATTCAAAGTCTTACAGATGATACTCCAATAGATAAAATTGATTGGACTAAATTTGCTAATAAAGTTCAAATTCAAAAGAATTTCTATTATGATTTATGTTATGATACTGTTGTTGGTATTGAAGTTCCTAGACAAGTAAAAAATGCTGAGTTTGTTCTTATTCCTAAACTTATTAAAGGAACAGAACTTGAAAAAGTTTATAATATAATGACTAATAGAGGTATTCATCAAATTAATACTGTTGAAACTGTTAAAGTTGCACAACATAATCGAATGACACTTTGGAATAATGATGGTGTTTTAACTGATGAAGCTCTTAAAGAATTTGATAATAATGTATTTGATAATTCTGAACTATTTAGTTATAATTATCTTTATCGTCAGCAAGAAGTTCCTCAACATATGGTTGATGCTAGTAATAAAGCTGCTATTCAGATTATGAAGAAAATGCTTGATAATCTTCCTAATCGAACTGAACTTAATGACCTTAAGAGTAAAGTATTTAATAACTATGTTGCTAATATTAGAAATAGTTTTGAAAAAACTTGTGCTGAACTTGGTATTGAATTAGATAGTAATGGTCATATTGATTTAAATTCTAATGGTACTATTAAAAATCTTAATCGTTTTGTATTTTTTGATAGATTTAAAGAAAATGCTCAACAACAAGGAGGTGAAAAAGCTCTTCTTGAGTTTTTCGATTTAGATAGTGCTGGATTTAATAATCTTCCTTTATTTTTGTCTAATATTAATAGTAAACTTGAAAGTATTGCTAATAGTTATTTTAATACTAATATTACTAGGCAACTTATTAGTGGTTGGCATGCTGCTCAGTTATCTGATTTTGGTTTTAAAGTTGATAAACAAACTCAAACTGATAGTAAACTTCAATATAAAAAGACTGGAGAAGTTGATGGCACTCCTGTTTATTATACTGAAATTAAACTTCCTAGATGGAGTAGTAAACTTAAAGGATTAAATATTGAACAAGTTCCTGATAGCTTACGTACTATGATTGGTTATCGTATTCCTACTGAAGGTAAGCAATCTATATGTATTATGTATGTTAAAGAGTTTCTTCCAGATGCTTATGGTAGTACTGTTGTTGTTCCTGATGAATGGGTTACTCAAACTGGTTCTGACTTTGACGTTGATAGTGTTTATGGTATGTCTAAAACATTTAATCTTGTTAAAGGTATTCCAACTGAAATTACTCATGCTAGATATACTAAAGATGAAGTAGGGTATATTAATTATGTTAAAGATAATGTAGATAAAGCTAGTCGTAAAATTCTTGGTAAGATTTATAATAAACAAGGTAATATTAGAGCTTCTTTAAAAAATAGCGAAGATGCTATTAATGCTACTCTTGAAGGTTATAATGGCAATCTTAAAGTTGTTGAAAAAATTGCTAATGATGGTGGACTTAAGTCTTACGAATCATACTTAAAACTCCCCGTGGAGGATACAAGCAGTCAAGCTGCTAGAACTAATGCTATTATTCAATCATTTATTGATATACTTAATAATACTGCTGCATTTGAAGAAAATACTACTACTTCTAATTTTGAAAATGTCAAAGAAGTTAATGAAACTTATGCAGAAATAGTTGGCGCTAATAAAACAACTGTTGCTCCTAGTGATTTCTTTACTCAACTTGATTGGTTTGATGCTGCTACTTCTGGTATTAAACTTAAAGGTATCAGTGTTAATCGAGATGCTTTTATGAGTATTGGTAATGTTACTAAAGCTAATCATAGCGAAGGTATTAAAGTTATGTATACTACTGATGTGATTAGTGAGCAAGAAGCTGTTAATAGATATGGTAAAGAAAATGTTGAAACTATTGGTAGTAAACATATTCGTATTACTCATAAGAATTTTGGTTGGTCTGGAGATAATAAGAATGTTGATGGTTATTTGATTAACCCTTATAGTTCTCAAACTACTGCTCATATTCTTGATGCTATGAAAGAGGGAGCTATACATAATGAAAATACTTATACGTTTAATGCTTTTAAAACTATTGTTGATTTTGGAAGTAATTATGATACTGCTATTGGATTTATGTGGCAACCTGCTATTGACATACTAGTTCGTAAATGGAAAGAAACTAATAGTGTTCTTGCAGAAGGTACTAAAAATCCGCTTACTGAAGCTATTAGAGAAGTTGCTCATAGTCTTGGTTTTGGTGAAAAAGTTAATTTTGCTGGACGTAAAAAGCTAATTGATATTATTAATGAAAGTTATGGTGAAACTTTCAAGAAATTATTCAATTTAAGCGTTTCTGACGCATTTTCATCACCCGACCTTATATTTTCATCAGACGCATATAAATCTCGTCTTAGAGGGGAAATGAATGGCGTTCAGCAGGCTTTATTTGACCTTTATGTTCTAGCACAATTCAATCGGTTAAACTCAATCGGACAGGATATAAGTAATAATCTTAATATTCTTAGTGCTGATAAATATGGTGCTAAACAAAATTTTTATGCTAGTGATAAAGTATTTAGAGATGCTAGAACTGTTATTGAAAATAGTAATATTTATGCTCCATCCTCTACGGGGGGTCAAACCTTGCTATTAGAGAGTGTCTTTCCTGATATTAGTGGTGGTATAGATGCGTTTATTAAATCAGATATATCTAAAAGTAGTTATCCTAGTTTAGCTGCATTTTTACAAATGAGTACTGCTCTTAGTGTTAAAGCTACTCAACAAGTATTTGAAGCTGCTAATCCTATATTTATTAATTATGTATATAGAATAGCAGAATGGACTAAAGGTGGAATAATGACTGAAAAGTTATATAATGACTATAAAGATTATCTTATTAATAAACTAGAAGTAGGTAATAATGGTAGTTCTTATCTTAATTTACCTGTTACTATTGTTAATGGAGATTTTGTTCATCCTAAATATATTAAAGAATATGGCACTGGACAATCTAGAACTTTAGAAGTTGGTAGAGTTAGTGGTACATTAGTTAATATTAAAACTGATGATGTTGTAGTTAAAAATATATTTGAACCTACACAAACTGAAATTGATGTATTTGCTAAACTTACACCTGCTCAGAAAGTTGATTGGATTAAACGTAACTTTAGTCAAGATGGTAGTATATTTGAGCATATTGAAATAGTTGCTAATGATGAAAGAAATAATCGTCGTAATGTAAATATTCAATATATTAATTACATACAAGGTGATATTACTAATGATGAAGCCCATAGATTGTTTGATAGAGCTTGGAATCATCCCAATCCTCTTATTAAACTTGCAGCTCTTGATTTAGTTAAATATGCTTTTATTGTTGAAGGTCATAAATTTAGAACTAGAAATATTAGTAGACTTATAAGTAATACTCCCCTTAGAGGATTGAGTGAAAATGGAATAGCTATTGGAAATATAGCTATGAAAGGTATTAATAATTATGGTCTTATTGATAAAGATAATGTTGAAGATATAATTGGTTTTATTCGTAAGAATTATAATAGTTTTAATTGTCCTAGTTATACATTTAAAAGACTTACTAATAATAAAATTAATTATAGACTAAAACGTAGTGGTATTATTACTTTTAATGGTCAAGAAAATCTTGATAATATAGGAATAATAAGAAATGAAGATGCTGTTAATATTATTAGAATTAATAAAAATTTATATATTAAAGGAACTTATAATGGTACTTTAGCTTATTATCCTATTGATAGACTTGAATCATTTGAAACTTATAATAGTATTGAACCTAGTATTATAGCTAATAATAATACTCATAAACCGTTAGCCGTTCTTCTTTATAAAGGTCTTACTCAACAAGAAAAAAGAGATAAACTTATTGATGGTATTAAAGATAACATTAATGAAGCTGTAAATAAAGGTTATAAAGAAGTTCCTGAACTATATAGTAAATATATATCTGATGAGCATTTTCAGCCTTTTATGAATACTCCTTTTGAGAATAATACTATATATACTATTAATGATAAATTTTATCTTAACATTAATGGAACTACTGCTATTAATTTAAGTGATGATTTACAGCAATATAAAGCTAAATATCCTAATATTGAAGATAATAAACTTGGTTTATTTATTGAAATTAATGAAAATGAAATAGATAGAGTTACTAGTAATACTGATAGATATAGTAGTGTTGATGACCAAACTCCTATTGGTAGATTTGCTAAAAATGCAAGTTTAATTATATCTCGTGCTGTTCGTCATGGTCAACCTGCTGCTCAAAATGTTCTTAATGCTCTTAATAATGCTGAAATTAATTATCTTGATAGTAGTAGTCTTTCTGATAATTCTGAATTTTCATTATCAGTTATAGCTAATTATATAGATGTTGAAGCTAATAATATTCTTAATGATATTAATCGTTTTATTAAAATTGATGGTATTGATAAACCTATTAACGATAAAGATGTTATTGGTAAAGTTCTTAAAGATGAACAACTTCAAAATCGTTTCTTAGATGTTATTCTTAGTGCTAATACATTTAAGAATAAATACAAACTTATTAGCGAAATTGATATTGATAGTACAAATCTTGATGATAAAACTAAAGAGAATATTAGAAAGATTCAAAAATTAGTTAATCAAGTTGATTCTAATACTACTGTACATTCTGCTAGAAAAGATTGGTTTGAAAGATGGATTCAATTACGCACTACTAATCCTAATTATATAAGTGGTCTTATGAAAGAATTTGATGCTTATGGTGATACTGGATTTATGGATTATTGGATACAAGATATTCGTGCTAATCGTAACTTTGTATTGCAGAATATACTTAAAGATGTAATGGGTACTGTTGAAGAAGGTCGTCTTAATGGTATTAAAGAATCTAATGACTTTAGAAATTATCTTAAAGAACTTAAATCTAGAGCTGCTAAAGATGGTAAATCTGTTAGTCTTGATAGTATAATTGATGATGATGGTAGATTAATTCAACCTAATAATCCTATTTGGGAAGAAAAGATAAAGAAATATAGAGATGCTGCTATTGAAGCTGAACAAAAATTTGGTATAAATAGTGTTGAACATCTTATTGCTTTATCTAATAAAGCTAAATTTATTGATATGACTACTATTCATCAGCTTAAACCAATCACTGTTCAAGATGAAGATGGTAATAATGTTACTATTGAATATTCTACTTATATTATAAATCTTGAAAGAAGTTTATTAGGACTTAAAAAAGAAGATGATGGTATTCCTAAAGAATTTGCTGAATATAAAAGACTTAATAGTAGAATACGAGATATTTTAAATCAAGCTACTGATAATGTTACTACGCAAAGTCAAGATGAAGAACTTGGACGTATCTATGCTCAAATGGATAGCCTTACTAGTCTTTATGATGAAGATGGTAATAAAAAAATTGGTCATGATTTAAATGTAGCTGAAAGACTTCGTGCTTATCAAACTAATATTCGTAAAATTAAAGAAATGTTCTATGATAAGCAAGCTAAAGAAGGATTTGATTCTAAACTTAAAGAACAACTTTCTATTATTAGTAAATATGAAAGTCAACGTGATGGTAATGGTAATCTTCTTATTAGTATGGAAGAACTTATGAAAGTTCCTGAATATCGTGAAGCTAAAGAATGGATTCGTAGGAATACTAGATATATTCTTGATATTAAAGATATAGAAGATTTAAATTGGGCATTTGAAGAACTTAAAGACGCTAATAAAGGTAATAGTGTTCTTAATCTTGCTATTAAAGAATTTCAAGCTAAAGACGAATTTAACGTAGTTGATGGACGTAAAATACCCGAAGAACGTGTAGCTCTTATAAAAGCTGAAACAGTTAGAAAATATAAATATACTAAAGGTAATGGTATGCCTTATGTTGGTATTATTCGTTCTGCTGAAGATGAACTAAGAATTTATCGTGCTGATTTCTATAATTATCTTACAGGTAATAAATCTAAGAGCGAAGAAGAAATTAATGTAGGAGAAGCTATTAATAAAATACTTGAAAAATATTTTGATAATGCTACTAGAACTCTTAATACTGCTGATATTAGTCAAGAAGATTTAGAACAACTTAAGACTGGTTTTGAAGTATTTAATGAAATTACTAGAGGTGAAAAGAGTACTGATAAAGCTAAAGCAAAACGTGTTGCTGAATTTATTGAAAGTGAATGTGATGTTACTTATAATTGGAAACAATATGAACTTGATAAAAATAGAGCTTTTGCTAAAGGTAAAAAGTATTATGATAAATGGCTAGAAGTATTTAGTGAACAAATTGAAGAAAATGGAACTATTACAAAAAGACCTAATCGAACTATTTATGGTATTATTAAACCTAAAGATTTAGATAAATGGACTGATATTGATAAAACTGCTGCAATTAATATTCTTCAAAAGAGAACTAGAGAAACTACTACTCAATATTACTATATAAAAGAAAGAGAAGTTCTTGACAAATATGGTATTGATAGTGTTGAATATAAACAATGGTATAGAGATAATCATTATTTTGACCCATATACTCGTACTATTAAACCTATTCGTATTTGGACTACTATGCAAATGATTAAAGATGATGGTTCAGCTGTTGTTGGTAATTATGAACCACGTATTAATCAAATGCATATTACTCCTAAAGAAGAACTTGTTAATCCAGAATATAGTAGTTTTGTTAATAAGTACAAAGTAGGAACAGGATATGATAATCCTAATTATACTAGTCTTAATGAGTATCAACTTGAACTTATGAATAAAGTAAATGAACTTATGAAAAAGTATTGTTTTACTAATAGTAATAAGCGATATGTTGATATGGGTTATCTTCCAGCTTTGCCTAAATCTAAAGATATGACTGTTAAAGATTACTTTGAACAAGCTCTTAGTTTTCTTGGTTGGACAACCAATATTCCTAATAATACTAGTTGGAGAAATAATGAAGATTTAACTTTTGATAAAGATTATGATATTCCTAATCCTAGATTAATTCAATTAGTTAATAAAGATACTCAACAGTTGCCTACTATACCTAAATTTAAAGAACCTAATGAAAGTGATGAAGAATTTAGTAAACGTAAAGCTGCTGCAATTAAAGCTAGAGATGAAATTATTGAAAAGAATAATAAAATTCATAATAATGTTCTTAATCGTAATTGGGAAGAAGTATTTAATAGTTTCTTAATTGAAAGTAATAGATATAATGCTATTAAAACAGTTAAAAATCTTCTTTATACTGCTGACCAAATTATTACTAGTAATACTGCTTATGATATAAATTATAAAGGTAATATAACTGAAAATAGAGAAGCTAGTGCTGGTGGTGAAATTGAATATAAACAAGAAAAACAAACTAGAACTAGTGAACATCTTAGAAGTTTTATTCGTCGTCTTGTATTTGAACAATATAAAGATAATAAAACTCCTAATCTAGTTAAATTAGGTTCTCTTGCTCAAAATATTGCTGGTAGTAAATATATGATGATGAATATTACTGGTGGTATTGCTAACGTTCTTACTGGTTCTAGTAATATATTTATGGAACGAGCTGCTGGTGAATATATTAATCTTAAAGATTGGGAAGCTGGTAAATCTGAATGGATTAAAGGAACTGTTAGTTATATGGTTAATATGTATAGTGAAAATAGTAGTACACTTCAAGATGCTATTATTAAACTTAGTCATGTAGTTGATTTTGATAGAGTAACTGAAGTTAGTACTGCTGAAGGTCTTAGAGAAAATATTCGTAGAGTTCGTGGATTACTATTTAGTCCTCAATCTGTTGGTGAACATTATATGCAAAATGTTATGCTATTTGCTATGCTTAAATCTCATAGACTTGTTGATAATGGTAGAGGTGGTTATGATATAATGAGTAAAGAAATGTATCATCGTAAAGCTGAACAAGATGCTCTTATGTCTGTAATAAATACTCCCCGTGGAGGAGAGAACCAAGCTCTACTTGAACAATTCAATAAGTTCATGGATGAAGCTAAAGCTGATAATAAAAAACGAGCTAAATATAATCTATTTAAAGCTAATCCTATATTCGATTTTGTTAAGACTTATCTTAATGAAGAACAACAAAGAGAATATATAGCTAAGCGTAAAGAACTTATTAAGAATATTGATAAAGAGTTTGCTGAACTTCCAGATGTTTATAATCAGTTTGAACTTAAAGATGGAATTGCTCAAATAAAATCTGATAGTAAACTTACTCTTAAAGAATATGCTAAATTTATTGATAAAGTTCGTGAAGTAAATAAGAAAGTTCATGGTGTTTATGATAAACTTGGTTCTGCTAATATTGAACAACATTGGTGGGGTGGTATGGTTATGCAATATCATAAACATCTTTATCCTGGTTTTAAGAAACGTTGTCGTTGGAATGGTTATTATAATGAAACTCTAGGTACTGTTGAAAAAGGTAGTTATACTAGTCTTTATGATTATTTGACTATTCCATTTAAAGAAACTAACATAGGAGAAATTAATAATGTAAGTGATGTTCTTAAAGCATTCCAAACTTATGGTAAGAATTTACTTTCATTTGCTGTTAATTTCAAACTTAATTATGAACTTCTTCCTGAACATGAAAAAGCAAATATTAGACGTAATTTAGGTGATTTACTTTATGTAGGATCTGCCATTATTGGAGCAATTGCTATAACTGGTATGGGAGGAGATGATGATGAAAGTATTATATATAATCTTATGCTTTATCACGCTGACCGTCTTGCTTCTGAAGCTGCTTCATTTACTCCATTTGGTGCTTATGCTGAAGGTAAAAAGCTATGGTCTAGTCCTATTGCTATTGGACAAACTATTAATGACTTGCTTGGTACTATTGCTATGGCCGCTAGATTCCTTATTGAAGAGGACTTTACTGAGGAATATACTACTGGTAGATATAAAGGTATGAATAAATTTGAAGTTATGGCTGTTCGTAATATACCTGTTGTTCGTAGTATTAATCGAGTTCTTGATTTACCTAATAATAATAGTTATTATAAACTTGATGAAAATATACTTAGTATTATACCTTATAAAGATATAGCTAAAGATATATTTGAATAAGCTGGACTTGAACCTAGTAAAAAATAAGGGCTTGCCTATGGTATCACTACCTAGACAAGCCCTATTTATTTTATCATTAATAACTTAATAATCAAGAACTATTTTTCCATCTTCATTTACAATAACATCTTTATCGCTATACATTTCTTTATATAACTGTATAAACTCTGTATAATTACCTCTGAAAATATAATTATGATTAACTATATAAACAGATTTACGAGTAGTAGGTTTAATAACATTAGCAGTATAAAGAGTTTGAAGTGCTTTATAAAATGTATGAGTAGAAATACCGTAATATTCAGTTATAGCACTTTCAGTAAATTCAATAACATTACTCATATAAGCTAAATTTCTACATATATAATTAAATAAATGTAGAGTAGCTTCATTAAAATAACGTTCTTTATCAAGAATTTCCATTGCAACTCCTACATAATCTCTACCTTTAATACCTAATTTATTAATATTATAAGTAGTATTAGTAATAGAAATAACTTGCATAGTATCCATAACTTCAACAGTTTTATTAGTATCATAAATAGTTGGAGCTATATTACTAGCAACTTCAGCAATACGTTCTTTTTGAGCATCAACAAACTTCTTAATAAGTTTAGTATTAAAACGATAAGTAGCCATAAAATCATTTTTAAATTTAACATTACATTCATTATTAACTTCAACAAATGTACGAAAAATATGTCTATATAATACATACTTTCCAATAAAAATTATGTTAAATATGTCTTTGAGATACAGTAAATATTTTTATAACTACTTGATTATCAATAACAAAAAATGTTAACCCTATCTAAGATATATACGATAAGAAGCCTGTCCATTAGCAATATCTTAATTAAAACCATCATCATTATTACCAATAACACACATAAGAATAACAAAAACTATAATACCAATAACAAATAGTTTTCCACTATACTTATCCATAGCTTCACTATCACTAATATTATTAGCAACTGCTAATAGTTTAACACCACCAAATATAATTCCAATAAGAACAATAAATGCAACCATAATTATAATATATTTAAGTTTAACAATAAGATAAAAATAAACCCCAGTAGTAAGACTAGCTTAGCTACCGAGGTTTCAGTCATGCCAACGACTATAAGTTTAAGGATTAGTAGAACGCTCCGCTTCGCTACGCTCAACTCCCCGTAGAGGATGGAATAGACTAGTATTCATTCAATCAATATAATCATTATTATTAATAACTATACTAATATTACTAGCATAACTACCATTCCATCCTCTACGGGGAGTATAGCGAAGAGTGCGTAGCACTCGTAGCGGTTCCAAGCTAATCATCAAATTTAATAAAGCCAGCTCTATTAGAGCCAGCTTTAAGTATAACATATAAACCATTAGCATTAATACTATTTACTTCTTTAGTCCATATTTAGCCCATTGAAGAACAAATCCAAGACCTTCCCAAATTTTATCTTCAGCTTTAATTCGAGCATAATTAGAACCAACATTTAAATCAAAGTTTTCAGGTTTTACACAAGATGCTTGACCATGAGCTTCAAATCCAGTAAGACAAGTAAGAGTAGTATTAGTTGTTTTAGTACCAACTTTTACATTTTCAATATTACTAATAAATCTCTTAATATCATTTATTTTAAGAGTATCTCCAGAAGGGTCTTCAAGTTTATAATAAGCTTTTTCAAATTCTTTAGCAGGACTCCAAGATTTATATCCATCTGGATAAGTTACTTCATAACCATCTTCTTCAAAAGAATGATTACCAATTTTATGACCTTTGTCATTTGCTTCACGAGCTGTCATAGGAACAGCTTCAATCATTTTAATACCAATAAATTTAGCCATAATTTTAAAATTTAATCTACAACTATTATAACTTCACCAATATTACTACTATAATCATTTACTTCTCCAATATCAAATGTATCACCATCCTATTGTTCAATAACAACATTAGCGTTTTCATCACAAGTTTTAAGTGTTTCTATAAGTTCTTTAACTGTCATAGCTTATTCTTTTTCAAGTTTATTAATAATATCTTTAATATAATCACTAGGAAAACTACCTTCAAGTCGAGCTAATTCTTTTCTTTTATAATCATTATCGACTTTAGTAATAATAGTAGTAGGAAATTTAGTAATTTCTTTTCTTAGAATATCATCTAGATTTGTATTACGAATATTAAGAGTAATATCACAATTAGCTTCATTAATAGCATCAGTTATATTTTTAATTGCTATTTTACAAGCGTCACAACCATCTCTAGTAAAACAATCAATACGTATCATAACACAATAGCATTATTTTTAACAGCTTCTTTAATAGTATTAGGAACTCTAAGAAGAGTATTCTTAATCATTTCAGTAGTAAGACTATCAGAATATACATAAGTAGCATAAGTTCTCCAACTATCTTTAATTACAACAGCAAATTTGTTAGGATTATCAATATTAGTTTGAATATATTCTACTTTAGTATTTTGATATTTCCACATCCAAGCAATAGCATCAGCACATTTAGCACGAGTTATACAATCATGTTCATCAATAAACGCTTCAACAAATATATTATTTGTTTGTCTTGTGGGTTCATCTCCAGTAAGATAATTAATATCATTACGAAGTTCTTCCCAAGTAACAGAATTACTATATCGTTTATATTCTGTATCATCTCTATATATAATACAAGTAGGATATTCAGTAATATTCTTACCAGCAACAGCCTTTTCAAGTATCATATCTTCAAGAATAAGATGGTCAGGAAGATTTTTAAAATTACATTGAACATTAGTACCAAATAAAGCTATATCAATAGCTTCTCTCATAGCTTCTGTTTTATCTTTATCAGCACTTTTATAATAAAATTCAATTTTAACCATAGTATTCGTATAATATAATGAGAATTTATAAAATTAGCTATTTTAAAGCCCCACATTGAATGATATTCATATCATGATAGATTAATCACAATAACAATTAAAATTCAATGTAGGGCAAAAGAACTGTATCTATGACTGTCCTAACAACTTGCGAAGATATTTTCTAATAGTGTAATCGCTTTGCACACCACGTAGAATATCACCATTACAATAAACAGTAGGAGCATCACTAATACCAGCACTACGTGCTTCTTGTCTACCAGTATCAGTATATAGATTATGCCTAATAAGATTAAACCTACCGGCAAACTCAGGAAGAGCAAGAGCTTTATGAAGCCTTTCTTCAAAAAGTTTACTAACATTACAATCAGGTAAATAGAATAAGATTAACTTTTTCATAGATAGACTTCATTACCTTCAATTTTAGCATCACTAAAATGACTTTTAAAACTTTCAACACTTCTACACCATAAAGGTTCAAGTCCATCAACTTTATAAATAACAGCAGGAATCCATTCACCTGTATCTGGATGTTTCATTTTAGTAATACTAATAATTATATATTCATTAGATGTTTTATTATGAATATAACGAGCACCAACTTTAAGCTTTAGCTGCTCCGCCTGTTCCTTCTCCAAATCCTTTGTTTCCACGTTCACTTTCTCCTAATTCTTCAATAGATTTAACTTCTTTCCAAGTAATTCTTTGAGCACTATTAATAATAAGTTGACAACATCTATCTTTACCATCACAATTATATGGCGGAGTAGAAAGTTTACCAAGAATATTAGTAACTGTAGTTCTAACATTATTAAGTTTAAGTCTAGCATTACCAACCATACTATCAGGTAAATGCATATGTTCTCTCAACTTATCAACTATTTCAGCAAGAGTAGATACAGCATGAACTAAATCTCTAGAAGTACGATTCTTAAAAATAATAAGAAGTTCTCCACGATAACCCCAATCAAGAGTACCAGGAGCATTAGGCATATAAAAGTCAGATTTAGTAAGATTACTTCTAGGACGTAAAGACATTTCATTAGGTTCACCATTAGCATCATTTCCAATATTAAATGCTAAACCTGTATGATAGATAATTCTATCTTTTTCTTCATCATATTCACAAAGAATAGGATAAACATCCATACAAGCATCACCTTCTTTACCATAAGCAGGTAAAATAGGTTGAATATTACAATACTGTTCTACATTTACAACATCTCCACCAAGAAGTTTAATCTCTTTCAGTTTAAATACTTTTACTTCCATATATAATTAAATTATTAAATTAAAGAGCTACTGCAAGCGCAAAAGCATTTTCTATTTTTCTTGATTTATCACCATAACAAATACTATCAAATCGCTTAGTACCTTCAATATTATCTATATTAGAATAATATCCACTAATAGCATTAACTGCACCCCAAGCTGTACCAAGAATATCTCTTTGGCCTGGACCATCAAAATAATAACTATAAGTATCAGAAATAACATTCATTTTTCTACTACTTATTTTACTATCAGTTAAAGCTAAACCACTACGATAAGCAATATCTTTAATAGTATGTCCTGTATCTTTTAGACGTTGAATTTCATCACTAGTAAGAATATTTTCTCCAATAAATTGAATTACATCTTCATCAGTAACTTTAATATTAACAAGTAAATTACAATATTGACCAAATTCTTCAGATTTAATTTTACTAATTCCAAGTATTTCTTGTGCAACAGAAATCTTATTATGAACACTAGTTGTATGTCGAAAACTAACATAATTACTACTAGTACGAATAGCAGCATTAAGAGTATTTTGACAAATAACTCTAATAGGAGTAAATAAAATCTTAACTCCGCCACTACCATCATGAGTATTAGTAAATACTAAATAATTTTCAATAGGGCCACCTTTAATAAGAATATTATTAGGAAGTTTAGCACTTACAAATATTCTTTCACCATTTCCCCAAAATCCAGCAGTTTGCCAAATAGCAGAATTTTTACCAATAGCGCCATCAAAGAAATTAAAAGCATCATTATTTTGTACAATAGTATATTTACTTTTAACAACACCTAAAGGAATATTGAAATCAGTACGATAGGTAGCAAAGGCATTATCACACTTACGATAAATGTCAGTACCAAAAACATGAGCGCCTTCTTTTTGTTCTTTAATAATTCGGTCAAGTTCTTCATCAGTTCCAGTAAGTTTAATAGGCATTTTACCAACTAGTTCACATTTAGCTACATTAAAATTAAGTCCAGCTTTAAGCATAACTTCTTTAGCAGTAGCACAATCTGATACATCAATAGCACCAGAATAAGCCCAAGGTTTACCTTTTACTTTATACATATTATTTATGACTTATATATAACATAACACTTTCAATATCTCTAACAGCCTGGTCTTTATTAACACCATAAGTATCCATATACCATTTTATTAATTCTTTTACTTTTTCTTCTAGTTCCATAATTAGCAAGATTAGTAGTGTTAACTCCCCGTGGAGGATGAACTTAATTCTGTCCTCTACGGGGAGTATAACCAAATTATTTAATAATAAGACTAGTATTTTCAACAAGTTTAGCTATACTAATATCTCTACCATCATTAAGAATATTCTTCATAGTAGTTTTATTAACACTGCTGCTTCTAGTCATTTCATGTTGATGATTAAAGAAAGTATTAAGTAAATCAAAATTAATTTTATTAGCTAAATCACCAATAGGTTTTTCAATTTCAAATTTAACTTTAATACAATCTAAATCATCAAGAGTAAAATAACCCCCAGTTTCTTCTCTAAGTCTAGCAGATTGTTCAGGATATCTTTCAGTAAATTTATCATTAATTTGTTCAAGAAGAACATCTCTACTAAATGAAAAATTACTATCAATCATATCATTATCCCAAAGAGATTGTAAATGTTCAAGAACTAAATCAATAAATATCTGATTAAGATTTTCATCAATTTCAACACATTTACTATTCTTAGTATAAAGTTTACTATCAACTAGATTAATAACTTTATTACCAGATTTACCTAAATCTCCATAAGCAATAACAGCATCAAGCATAACTCCTTTAAGTCTTTCAGCATTGTTTTCTTTAGTTTTACGAAGAACAGCTAATCGCTGCTCTTCTTTTTTACAAGATTCAGCTTCAAGATTAAGTATAGTATATGCTTTACGATAACTATCAAGTTTAGATTTAAGACTTTCTTGTGTAATAGTAAGACGTTCTTCAAGTTCAGGAGTTAATTCACCTCCATTTTCTTCTAACTCAAGAAATATATCCTCAAGTTCAGTAGTAATATTATAAATACTTGCCATTATTTTCTACGTTTAGATACATTATAAGCAGAACGATAATAAGGATTTAAATAACCAAATAAATGAGTATAATCACTAGCAGTCATTTTACCTGTACTAGTTCTATATTTATAAATAGCTTCAGTATATTTTTTCCATATTTTTTTTACTTAAACCAAGATTACCAACAAATCCACCATTTTCAAATATAATAGCTTCTGTATTTTTAGTAGTTCTAAAACGGTTATTAAAACTAGTTCTAAAACGGTTATTAAAACTATAAAATCTTCTTCCCATAACTTTAATATTTAAATAGTTAATAATTTATTTATTATTTCTCATTTCTTCATTTTTAACTACTTTAAGAACAACAATATTACATAAAAAACCATAGCAAAGATAATTATTAAATATACAATTAGGACAAACTTCAACATGTTTATTTTTAACATATTTACATAGAAATGTTACTTCTTTATCATCTTTACACCTAATTGTAGTATAAAGAAATTCTTCACCATCATTTAAGTCATCAGCAAAATTAGTACCGTCCCAATTTTCAACATGAAAGTGTTTAAGTTTATCAATCTCTGAAGTCATATCCAAGTTCCATTAAATTATTTCTAATCATACCAGCTATAAGCTTAGCATTAGGATGAGGTTTACCAGTAGTACCATAATAACGTAAATCAATAATATGACGCCATTCTCTTACGGAATATGTATAAATACATCTAGTAGCAGTATCAAGAGGAAGTTTACCACGAGCATCTTGACGATGGATTTTATATTTATCTACAAGAATTTTATATTCTTCAAAATCTCTTTTACATCCATTAAGATAAATATTCATAGCTTCATCTAAATCAGCATTATTATCATTATTAAATAATTCAGCTTCTTTTTGACTTATCCAATGAGGTCTACAAATACTTCCATCTTCATAAACATATCTAGTTGATTTTTCAGCAATACTATTAGGACTAACGCGGTTTAATTCACGAGAAGTACTAATTTGTGTATCAACACAAAAAGTATATCTCATCATATTAAATCCTATTTCAGTATTACAAAAATCTTCAATAGAAACAATATATTTAGATATATAACCAAATGGTGTTTTATGGTCTAAAACCCAATTACCATTAACAGTTATATAATAAACATGTTTTTCATAATGATAACCAAAACCAATAGTATTAGCATAATTAATAATAATAGTTTCTAAAGTTTTATCACTACCATTAGCAATCATATAATAAGTTCCATGACGAAACATACTCCAATGTTCATCATTAATAAGTCGTTTAATAGTAGCTTCATCATTACCTGTTTCTCTACCATAACAAACTCTTGCGCATCTAGCAACATGAGCTTTAGAATCATCTCCTTGTTGCCAAAGTTCAACTTTAGGTTCAATTATTTTCATTTTCTTGATTATTATAAAAATCTTTAACTACATTTCCAAACACACTATAAAAATGTTCTTTAGGTATAATATTAATAGGTTGTATAGAATCAAGCTCTTTAAAAAACTCTTTAAGACCTTTATTTCTAATCCATAAAGTATCATAAGTAGCAGTTATATAATTATCTTTATCCATGTCACAAGCTATAAAACAAGTTTCACTATCAAGCTTATCTATACATTCTTTACATACAATAGCTTCAGCTATTTGTTTACTCTTACTAGCATCTTTTTCAACAGAATTTCCAAGTGGAGTATAACCAATAACTTTACCACAACATATACAAACTCTAGCAAGAGCATTTATACCAAAAATAGGATGTAATTTCATACCATATAATCAGTTACAAATTTAAGAACTTTATAGAAAAGACCAACAAGAGTACCAGTATTATCAATAACATAATCATCTTTATTAATTGTTATTTGTTCACTTTCGTGACTTTCATGATTATCATTACTAGATTTTCTATCTACTCTAATTATCATTCCTCCACAATCTTTAATAGCTTTACATTCATCATTATCAAATCTAGCATCAGCTATGATACATTGTCCTTTACTATTTCTTATATCAAATGCTTTATTAATAGTATAACGAATAAAAGCTTCTCTCCAAAAATGATTTCTAATAACATTAGTTCCATAATATTGAAGAAGAGTTCTAATTTTAATAGAAACATTATTATTTAAAAGAAGAAGTGTAGATAAATTATCATATTCTAATACAGTATTAATAACACAGTCTATATCTTTAATATTAGTAGAAACAATACCAGTCTTAAAATTATAATAATAATTTTCTTTAATTTCTTGTCTATCTAGAAGTTTACGGTCAATACCACAAAATTCAGATATATCATCTTTAAGTTTATCAGCAAAATGAATAATTATTTCATCATTTTCAACAAACCCATTTTTATGATAAAGAAGCCAAGTATCATAATTAGCTTTCATAATACCATCATGAAGGATATAACTAATCATAGAAGCAACTGTATCTTTACCGCTTCCTTTAAATCCTTTAATACCAACGATAGAAACTTTATTAATACTCATAATAATTTGTTTTTGTTTATCAAGACAAATATAAAAATATAATAGGAATTTACTAGTAATAATGATGCTGAATTTAATGTTAAATATCATAGTGAGAATGACGCATTTTAAGGCTCAACATGACACGCAAATCTTATCGTGATAGATTAATCATTCTGATATATAAAATCGAATACAGGCAAAAAGAATCATATCTACAAGCGTGTCATATACAATTTTACATCAATGTAAAACAGAAAAGCCTAGCACAATATCTTATGTACTAGGCTTCACCTTAATCAATATCTATATGATAAATAATACAAAAACTATTACGTTCTTCTACAAACTTAACATTAATATTAAAATCATCTTTAGACATAACAAAAGTATTACGTAGTCTTGTATCAAGAAGTCTAATAACTCTATTAGGAATATATAATTTAAATCCAGTATTAGCATCTCGAACAACAGGAATACTATTATTAACTTTATTATCATTATACAAAATCACATAAAGTTCATTACTTTTAGTTATGTCATTATATCTAACAGCAAAATTATAACTTTTAGCATCATAATCAGTAAATAAAATAATAGATTTATAATAACAACTAAAATAAGATTTAGTTCTATCAAAATTATTATTCTTAATTACATTATAATCTAGTATCTCCATTTATAACAACAGTTTTAATATGAAATGGAACTCTAGCAACGCCACTTCGTTCACCATATTCTATATGAACAGTTCTACCAATATAAGATTGAGAATCGAATAAAACTTCTTGTTGAACGATATGACTAATACTTAAACGAGTTTCAAACTTTTCATTATTAATATCATTTTTACAAAGAAGAATAGGTAAATCACGTTTCTTTTCTTTATAAATATCAAGAATTATAAAATCTCCCTCAGCAGCATCTTTAAACTTCTCCATATAATTAGCTCTACGTCTACCATATTGATAATCAGTTTCAGCATTACGAAGTATAAGACCTTCAAATCCTAAATTAATAAAATGATTTCTAGCGTCAATAGCTTCATTATCATTAGTAATATATCCGCTAGGAAGAATAATCAATCGTTCTTTATTATTATAATGTTCTTTAATATTATTAAAGCGAGTAGGGATTTTAATATGATAACGATATGTATTTCTATGAGTTTGATTACCTTCCATCATAATATCATAACACCAAAACTGAAGAAGTTTATTTTCAACACAATTAGCATCTTTAACAAAATGATTAATTTGATTAACAGTATAACCTGGAAGATAAACTTCACCATCAAGTGCTGCAAATCCATTAATCATATCGTCGATAATATTTGTATTGATAGTAGCAAGCAAATAATCTTCAAGATAGCTAAGAGTATGCCAAGTAAGACCTTCACGACTTTGAAAACGAAGCCTAACAGGTTTAAACATATCATTTTGAGTATAAGCAGTAATAATACAACGTAGACCATTAATCTTATACTGACCATACATACAACTGACTTTTTTCCAAACATTACCACTATACGTTTTAGCAAGCATTGGAAGTAAAAGATTACTGTTTCCATTACTAAGATCTTTAGGTAGATAAGTATTTAGAAAATTAAATAGAGTATCATTATCTCCATCCTCCACGGGGGGTAAACCCTGCATATCACAAAGTTCATTAAGATATGTATATCCTTGTTTAATCTTATCATTATATCTACTTTCAAGTTCTTTTTGACCATCTTTTTGAGTCACAGCATAAACTTCTTTACGAATATTACCTTGAACAAGACCATAAAAAACAGTAATACTATTAGTACCACTGTCAAGTTCAGCCCACCAAACAGTAGGCACACCATTGTTATTTCTACGATAAAGTTTATTCATTATGTTCACTTATTTTTAAACCATTAAATGCAAAACTAACAGCTTTACCACCTAAAAGTTTAGCTTTACGCTGAGCAATCGTTTCCTTTTTAGGCTTAATAGCCTTTGCAATACCGGTGCTAACATCAATGGGTTTACCTGTAAAGACATCTTTTGATTGATTAACTCTGCTAGCACTTCTAGTGCGTTTCCTTGGTTCTTTACTATAATATCGTACTGGGTTTCTTCTCTCGAAATCAAGATTTTTTTCATGTATATCAATAATTCTTTTAATAATAGTATTACGATAATCAATATAACTTTGAGCTTTTTCTGGATGATGTTCTAGAACAAGATAAAGTTTATCAAGAATATATTCAATACTAGAAAGAGCAATACGATAACCATAATTAATAGTTTGTTTAGGACGAGAACCATCAGAATAAATAATAGTACAATCTAAATCTTTAATATAAGATTCAATTGCATCAGCCATTGTAGATTTATCAATAACATAATTAATATATCTAATATCTCTATCATCTAGCTTTTCTTCATATCCTTTTATTATCATAGATTTTCTTTCTTACATTTATAAATAATAATACGAGTTGGTTTACCTATAAGACAATGATTATATTTAAACCATTCAATAATATCAAATGTAGGATAAGTTTTAGCTATTCCTTCAATAAGGGCATAACCTTCTTGATAATTAAAATTACTATGAATAGTTCCACCATTATCAGTATCAAGTAAGCTAAACTTTTTGATATATTCAACGTCATCATTAGAAGATAGATTAATTTCTCCATAACAATAAATATCTTTTTTATCAATACGTTTACCATCTACATTAATACATTCCCATTTATCAAGATTTTGTTCATCCTCCTCAGTAATTGGACGCATAACAGTATAGGTAACACCAGCTAGACTTTTAGTATGGCAAAGTATTACTTTCTTCCGTATCCCAAGTAAATTCAGTTTCTTCTCCATAATTATCTTCTATATATTTAACAACTTGTTGAGTTAATTCATTAATAACATTTGTAGAATAACTACTTCTCAATTCGGCAAAATCTTTAACGCCAAGTTCTTTAGGAATAATAATAGGTATAATATCATAATCATTCTTAAGAATTACAGCTTCCATAAGACCAGTTCTATCATTATCCATAAGGCTAATAAGAAAACCATTCCGATTAAGTTTACTACGAAGCCAATCATATTCAATTTGACGAAGTTTATAAGTTTCATGTGGAATATTAACAATACCAATAGTCTTAGATTCAATGGTAGACCCCCCGTAGAGGATGGAATGATTAATACTCTTTAGATAACATTCAAGACTTAATCTATCTTTAGTAGATTTAGTTATAATAATAACGTCATAATTATCTAATTCAAGATTAATAACTCCTTCAATAGTATTACTATTAGTTATAAACTTAACTTCAGTTTTCTTATTCCTATTTGGAAAATACAGTTTAACATTAACTATTCCTCTTTTATCTTGCCCAAGAACATATCCATAACATAAATCCGTTTTATCTTTATCGTAAAAATATTTAGGAATAGGATTAGTAGAGCGATTAATATAAAATTGGTCAACAGGATAAACAAAATGAGTATTAAGAAAATTAAGATTAACACCAAATTGTCCCCAATATTTAGCATCTAAATTATTCCACGGACGAGTAACAAGTTCAATAATAGGTTTATGATTACGTACATTACTAATAGCCCTAGCAATATTATAATCGTTGTTTTTATCTTTATCTTGTCCATAAATAATATTTCTAAAAGTATAAGCAATATGTTTAAGAACAAATAGAAATTGACTTTTAATAGAAATATCAATTTGCTTATGAACAATTTCAGAGAGTACAGTTGCAGCAGCATCTATACAATCTCCCCACCAATATCCAGCAAAATCTCTTCCTTTAAGTTTATTCCTATTATCATATCTAAAACCAAAACTAGGATGAGTATCTTCACGAAAAGGACTGGATATAAATTCTCCTGTATCTATACAATGTTGTATATCTTCAACACTAATTCCAGTATAAGCACTAAAAATAGTAATTTGACTAACTTTAGAGAAAATATAATCTTTAGTTAAAATAGTATTACTAATATTTCTTTTCATAATATTTCTAATTTGACCTTTATCGTGAACATATAAAAAAAAGAGGACTAGGCACTAAAATAGTACCCAATCCTCTTACATACAACTATTTAACTAACTTTAATTTTTTAAAATGGCAAATCTTCTGTTGGATTAACAAAAGCACCAGCAGCATCATTACCACCACCAAATGGACTAAAATCTCCACCGCCATTAAATCCACTAACAGGATTTATAGGAGTAGCAGTTTGAACACCAGGCATTACACCAACACCAGGCATAGCAACATTTGGCTGTTTAGCTTGTTCGGCAGATTTTTGATAAACAATACTTTCTTTATAAGGGTCAATATGCAAACTAGGAGCAGATTGTTCTTTATAAAGTTCAATAACTCCATCATTGATAAATGTAGGAAATCCTAAATCACCAAATGAAGATTTACTTCCAACAACAGCACGCCATTTACCATCATTCTTAACGAAACGAAGAAGCTTCATCCAAATAGTAATAGGTTTACCTTTAGCATCATTATAAACAGGTTTACCATTATTGTTAAGTAACTTAACATAATTTTCAAACACAGTCTTATAACCAGCTATAACTTCTTCAGCCTCAACAGGTACATACTGCATATTTTCATCAAAATCTTCAAAAGGCAAAGTAAGAGCATCAATTTCTTCTTCTGTTAAATCACGACCTTTAAGAACAAATACATTATATATATGTTTCATAAAGCGGAAAATGTTATCAACTTTCCAAGCACCTTTACCACCGGGAATAGTTTCAACATTACTTTCAGCAGGAAGAAGACGTTGAGTTATATAACGACGTTCATTGATATTTTCATGATTACTAGCAAAAGTAAATGTAAGATAAGGAATACTCATACCAGCAAATGAAGGCATACCTTGAACATCATCTTTCAGTGTAGCCCAATCAACTTTAACATCTTCAAGATGACCAATAAACAAGCCATTAGCTTTATTACAATCAGTACGTTCATCAAACTTTTTACGAGTTACATCACGTAAATCGTTATTAATACCTCTACCTCTACGTTTTTTAGGAGTTTGTACTTCTGCATTAGCAGTTTGTTCAGCACTTGCTGCAACAGCAGCTTCATTCTTAATTTCTTTTTCTGTCGACATAATTAAAGTAATTAAAAGAATTATTAGATAAAATAAGAGCTGCACTATTAGCAATACTAACAATGCAGCTCTATGTTCAAGATACTATATTTCTAGGACGAAGATTTGATTATTCAGCAGTTTCTTCTTTTTCAGCTTTCTTACCGATACGAATAGGTTCTTCATCTTTATATCCGGTAAGCATTGCAATCTTAACAACAATATCTTTATGACCATTATTAACAACAGCTTCTTGCAAGTTATCAATATCTACTGTATAAACACGATTTTTAGAAGTAGCTTCTTCATCAGTCATATTAGCTTTCAACTGTTTCCAAACATTAGAATCAGTAAAGTTAAGAGTTACACCAATACCAGACAAAGCAGCAGTATTAGCACATTTAGAGCCTTTAACTTTAACAACTTCATCACCTTGAATACAGCTAACCAAAAGTTCTTTCTGTTCATCTTCGGTAATACCTTCACGACCAAGAGCAGCTTTCAGTTCTTCATTAGAAGAAGATAAAGCACCTTCAAGAGTTTCTTGGAAATAAGTATTAACATACTTAATCTTATCATTCTTAGTCATACGAACACGAGTAGTGCAAGTATTACCATTCTTGTCTAATTCAGCAATACCTTTAGCCAAAGCCCAAATATCAAATTCAGCATGAACAGCCATAGCAGCTTCGGGAGATTCAATATCCAAACCTTGTTCTTCACAGAAAGCAACAACTTCGGGTACTTTATTGATAATAGCATTATCAATATTTGCACAGTTATTAATGAACATTACATATTCACCATGAGCAATGCCGAGAGCTTTAGAAACTTGTGCAGTCATACGGAAACTACCGGGAGTAGAAACAACTACCAATTCAGGTTCTTCACTAACTGCTCTTTGACCAGCATTAACAATACCCATACCAAAACTCAAGCCTTTCTTAAAGTCTTTCATAATTTTTTGTAATTTAAAAGTGAATAATATCAGTCATACGACTGTTTTGTTTAATAATAATTTCTCTAATTTGTTTATGTTATTGAATTTCAGTAATATCAATAATATCTTCATTACTCAAATCAATACCTTGCATAGTCTTTAATTCTTCTGTGCTTAAACAGCCCATAATTAAATCATTAGCAATTTCACGAGCACCATAAACAAATGCTCTATGACTTATCATTATTTTAGGATATTTCTTATAAGTATCTTTTTCAAAACATCCAGCAACAATAGCATCTTTATAAGTAAACTCACCAATAGCAACCATATTACGTTCTCCAATTTTACGATAAAAACGATAACTAGTAATATAATCAATAGGAACAGCAGGTATTCTATAAACAGGAACTTTACCAGTAGAAGCAATTTGTTTAGCTTCATTAGTATTAGTAGCTATTTCAAACTTACCATTAAGTTGATATTCTTTATATACATTACCATTATAATCTTTATAATATTTAACAGGATAAACATATATATGTTCATGGTCTTTATCTTCTGCATTTTTAGTTTGTGCCTCTTTGGGAGTAAGACACTTAATACAGTCAGATGGAAGTTTATCTTCATCATAAGCATTAAAGCCATCTGTATATTCGTACAGAGCGCGATAATTATCTACTTTTTCCCAACTCACGCTGCCTTTGACAAGTAATGCCTTAATAATGTGAACATCAACACCCGTTTTACCGCTAACTACATGAATATGTTCAATGCAAGTAGAAAATGGAAGTCTAAGGTCTTTAGCTCTCATTGCAATAGCAAGACCATCTTCAACAGACTTAATACCACATTTATCACTACGCATAACACGTTTGATAAATACTTCAAGACTTGCAATTTCAGCTTCACTCATATAATTAAGCTGATATGGAGCAACAGAATGTTGAACACCATGTTGTTTTTCAATACCACTATTACTAACAGTAACAGTAGTATCATTAACTTTAACTTCTTTATCTTCGTCCATTCTATCAAAGAGCGATTTTGATTACACAACAAATGTAACTATTATATTTATACTAGCAAATAATATCATCAAAATTTTGAGCACTAATATCAGAATTAACATCCTGTATAACTTCATGGTTAGCCGATAACTTTTCCTTTTTAAGACTTGCTTCCTCAATAGTACCAGCTATATAAAGTTTATGTACTTTAAGTTTTGATTGACTACAATTAACATTATTATAACGATAAATAAGTTCATCTATTGTATCACATAAAGGTGAGGTTAAAATCCATTCGTCTACGCTTGTTTCTAGGCTGTCAGTTGAATTATTTTTTATAGATAATACTCTTAATAAGCCATCATTAAAAGACTTCAAATTCAGCGTGGAAATAGCCTTAGATTTGATTATACGAGCAGTCCCTTTCTTGCTTCCAGACTTGTACAAAACAGGAATACCATTACTATCAACTAGAACTTTATCCTCAATTTTATCATGATAATCACCACAAATTTCACCTAATTTATCATTAATATATTTAGTTACAGTAGCAGCATATTCACCTCTCTTACTAATAATAAGAAATCGTTTGTCAGGATTATCTTTAATAATTTCAACTATCCTTTCTAGCTTACAAACATTATCAGAACATATAAGCATACGTTCACGAACAATATTATAAAAAGTCTTAACTCGTTCAGCAAGAACAAGAGGATTATAACATTCATCAATTTGTTTACTAAAAGGATTAGTCATATCCATATTAGCACTCCATCCATTATATTCAGCTATTTCTGTAATATATTGAATAGCACTACGTCCATCTTGAGTACCATTTCGAGCACATTTAATATTATCAAGATTACCAAATACTTGAATAGTCTGAGTAATAAATTCAGTATATTTATCGTAATTAGCAATATCATCTTGATTAACAAACAAAATTGGCTCTCTGTGTTCCTCTACGGGGAGTAAAGTCCGCATAGCATTAATACCACTAGAACTTATATTATCATTAATAGGAGGAATATTAGTATAAATTTCTTTTAGTTTGGCAGTATCAATAGTATCTTTAGTTATAATCATAAGTTTAAATCTAGCATGATTAAAAACTGTATTACAAGAAAGATTCCATTCATTAACTCCAACAACAATAGAAATATCATAACTATAATTATATCTACTATTAACATAAGTATGAGTAAGAATATTAATAGTATCTATATTTATATTATGATTTTTAAGACCATCAACAATTTCTGTTCTTCTCTTCCAATTATCTGTAACAATAAGTATTTTAAGATTAGGATTTTTATTCCTCATCAGAGTAATAACTCTACTTATAATTTCAGAATAATCAAGAGGTTGAACACAATGGATAGTTCCAACACCTTTATAATCTTTAGAACCCCATTTATTAATAAGTTTACTATATGATTCTTCAACTATATTTTTCATCCAAAATCATCTTCATTAAAAATAGGATTATACATACCGCTATATTTTTTAATTTTACTTTTACCTTTACCTTTGGGAGAAATCTTAAGTTTAATAGGATTAATAATCTTCATAGCTTCTTGATAATAAAATTTAAAATTAATATCTCTAAGAGAAATATCTTTATCATCAAGACTATTAATAACTGTTACAACAGAACCAGCTGCCATTCTACTACGAGAACCATTTTCATTATGAACTTTTTCAATAATATAGCCTCTATTAGAAACATAAAACCTAACATATCTTTGACAAACAACATGAACAACTTGTCCATCTTCAATTTTAGTTTCTTCTACATGAAATTGTTTACCTACATTTTGAGTAAGACAAAAGTCAAGAATATTAGTAGCTTCTTGAAGAGTATCCATTACAGGTTTATTCTTAAGAAAATAGTTTTCAATAGCTTGAGCAACAATAGGCATAGAATAACCGTTAGTTAAATCTAGAGAATACATCATAGGATTAAGAGCACCTTTAGATTCAAGTTTAAGTTTATGAACACCATTTTTAATAACTCTAAACTGGCTAAGATAATTATTTACATCTCTGCTAATTAGACAATTATAATAATCTGTATCAAACTTAAGTTTAGTAATATTTTCCCAAGTATCTTTAATACGATTATAAATGTCAATATCTCGTTTATAAAGTTTAATAACAATACCATCAGTATTAGCACTTAATACATGAATATTATTTATTTCTAACTCTTCTACTAACATTAACATCATTAACTGTCCATTAATAGTAGTTTTAAGTACAGCAAGTCTATCATAAAGATTACCAGCTTCAAATCCAAGTTTACCATAAACAGAATTAATAACAATCTTAAGAACCAAAGCTAAAGTATCTCTATCAATTCCGTCAACAGTATCTTCATCGCTGTGTTTAACTTCAACTCTCTTATTTTTAAGCCAACCAATAAGATTACAAAAAGCATTAGTATCAAGATGAGCTGGAGCTACTTTATGAGCAGCAATAATACTAGGATACATACTATTAATATCAGCATGAATATAAACATAATCATCGTCATTAAGAACATCGTGTTGACCCCCCGTAGAGGATGGAAATAATTCTCTTCCACTACTCCAAAGTTCAACAGGATTATCTTGACTATGTAAACCTCCAGTTGCAACAGTATAAGTTACATTTCCAATTTTAATTTCTTTACTAAACGCATCTTTATTAACTCTATAAATAGTAGTTTTAAGACATTCATCAAGAAAATCTTGCATAGGTTTAGTTTTAAACTTAATAAAAGGAAAAATAACCTTTTTAAAACTCATAGCAGTTCTTTCAGTTTTCTTACCTTTCCATTGTTCAGGAGCAAGACCACTAAATTTACTATAAAATTTCTCAAAAAGAATATCAGCAGTTTTACTACGACTAGAATTAAGAACATCAACATCATATGCTTTACTAATAGCATAACGAGATTTAATTTCTTCTGGATAAAGACGAACTATTTCAGCTACAATGAAAACATCATTAAGATTATAATACATCATAGGTTCAATATATTCATCAAGAATAAATCTATCCCATTTATCTACTAGTTTATTAAGCTGTTTAACATTCATTCCTTTAAGACTAGGAATTTCATCATATAATTCAGCTTCTTTTTCATTAATATCAGGAAGTTCATATTCTAGAAGTTCATACCATTGAAGATTAATTGAAGTTTGTTTTAAACCTTTAGGAACAGGTTTACGTTCACCTGTTTTACTATCTACAACTACATTTGCTTTATTAAGAGCAAATATACGCATTACATCAATACCTGTAAATGGTAGTTTATATTTTCTAAGACTATTAAGATAAAAATCAGTTTTAAATTTATCTTTATCATCTTGACTAGAAATAATAGTTTTACTAGTTTCATATAACTTATTAATAAGTTCTTTCGTACTATTCGTACGCATATAAAAACTAAGTAAAGCTGCAACCATAAGATTATCATAATTGAAATTATTAAATCCATACAAATCAGTACGAATAATATTTCCATTAGAATCTTTATAACATCTAGTCTTATTAATATAACCTATCATAGAAAGTAATTGACTATCATCTTTATCTGTTATATGAAAACTATGTTTTTCAACAGTTTTAAGACGAGCCTTAATTTCTTCAACAGATAGTTTTTGAACTAAAGGAATAGCTTTATTATCAGTATTAACACAATCTTTAAAAACTTTAAGATAACTATTAATACTAACAAAAGTAATAGAAAAGAAATTTCTTAAAACTTCAACATCATAAGCTATACAATTAATCATTTATACTATACCATAATTATTTCTATTTTTAGTAACCCAATTAACATCATCAGCAAAACGCTGTTTAAACATATGATAAAGATTATCATCTTTAAATTTAACAAGAGGCGAATAATTATTAAATATATACTTACCGCCAGTAGCCATAAATCTAGGAATATGATTATTACTAATACTAAGATAAGCATCACCAAATATAAATAGATACTTATAATTAATTCTAGCTAATTCTTTCCATAGAATATTACGACATTTATCAATAGCAGTAAGATATGTATTATAATTATTAGAACAAGCACATTTAATACTATAAGTCATATACACATCTTCAGTATTATTACGTCCAGAATATTCATCATAAAGATTACCAATATCAGTAAATAATTGATAACCTTCACAATAATTTCTATCACCTCTAGGAAATAGGAAAACAATATCTCCATGAATACTTCCTCTACCACCTTGTATATATTTACCTGTATTAAATATACGATTTGGACATCTTTCACAATCAGGATATTCGTCAACAGTTTTACTTGCCATAAGATAATACTAATTGATTGCTAGCGCGAGAACAAGCAACATACAATCTACGAAGCATTTCATCTCTATTAGTATAAGGATGACCATATTTATCATAAATCATATCGTTAATATCTACAAATACATTTTTATAAGTAGAACCTTGTGCTCTATGAGAAGTAATTGCAAAGCCATAATCTAAATCTCTACTAAATAAAATCTTACCATTACTATTCGTAATATTAGAAGCGATAAGATATTTACGTTTAAAATCAAAATATTGTTTCCATTTACTTCCACGTTCAGAACTACTAGCTTTTTTAGCATCATCAATAAGACTAGTCAACTTCTTATAATACATCTGAAATGTATAGTTATCATAATGGTCAATAACAAATAAAGGTTGAGTTATAGCACCACCATGAATAGCTTGAAATTTAATAAGAAATCCTTTAAACTCATAATCATTATCAATTGTATCAACAATATCTTTAACAATATATTCTTCACTATTGTTTATAATAATATCATTAAAAACATTAACAACAGTAGTATAACTCATTATTAAATCATTACGAGTAATAAGGCTCTTATCAGCATCTTGAATAATCATATGTCTTACATGATTATTCCATTGTGCAACACGACTATTAGTATAAGCTATAATACGATACAAATCAATATTTTTAGTATATTCTTCATCATTAAAACAAGTATCAATTAAATCAGAAAATTCAGTTTGACCACAAACATAAAATCCTTTAGTTTCTTCATTATAATCTTGTCTATTTTTAGATATATAATCAAGAAATCTCCATCCATTCTTACTATCTATATCTTCTCGAAGAAGTTTAAGAAGTTTACTAATAGGATTATTATCTCCTTGTCGTACAACTTCTTTAAGATAATAAGTATTACTAGCAATAAGAAAAGCTTGACTAGTTTTCTCATTAACAGGTGGAAGCTGACTAGAGTCACCAAGCATTATAACTTTAATTTGAAGCTTCTTACATTTATTACTAATATACTTAACAAGTTTAGCATTAAGCATAGAAGCTTCATCAATAATTAAAACTTTAAGACCATCTAGTTTATCTTTTCCAACAGGATTAAAGGCAGGATTTTCAGGGTCAAAATTTTCAATATTAACATCAAGTCTAAAACCAAACAATGATTGAATTGTATTAACTTCTTTTCCACCAATAGAATTACTAAGAACTCTACAAGCTTTATGTGTAGGAGCAGCACAGCCTATAACACCACCAGACCATTTGCAATTATTAATAACATATTTAATAACAAATGTCTTACCTGTACCTCCAGCACCACAAAGAGCATTAATATATTTCTTATCATCCCAAGGCTGTGCAAGAAACTCAATAAGTTCATGCACAGCTATTTCTTGGTCTTTAGTAAACTTAATGTTAGTATCTTTTCTATTACTATTAGCAATATTAAGATTACCAATCATTACAATTCGTTATTTACATCAATAAGATTATTTTTAACTTTATCTTCATATTCTTTCCATTCTTGAAAAGCTAAAATAGTAGATTCACTATCACCACGATTATAACATGTAGTAATATGAAACAATTCCTTAGCAAAAGGCATTTTAACAATTTTACCTTTAGCTATAAGTCCAGCAGCAAAAGGAATATAAAATCTAGTATCAACAGTTTTTCTATTTTCACTATCTCTTATAATTTTAATTCTATGATTATATTCATCTAATCGACGAGCATAAACAACTTTCTTTTCTTTAGTTCTGTAACTTTCACCTGTAATGCTATATAGTTTGCCATTGTATTCTACTTTATAAGTACCATCAATATATCTAATAATACCTTCACATTTAGCAACTATAATAACATATTTATTGACTATTCGTTTCTCTTTGGATTTACCTACAACCCCAAATGAGAATTTAAAGCTAACCATAACATACTACTTTTTTTTAATAGTACGCATACGTTTATCAACAGCACGAGTAATACCTTTAAAAGTATTATCCTCTGCAAATTTAGCTTTACGAGCAGTCTTTTTAGCAGCTTTCTTAGCAGCAATCTCTTCATCACGTTCTTTTTGTTGTTGAATAACATCAACAATCTCAACATGATAACCACAATAATGAGAAAGAAAATCAATCTTACCACTAGTTCCATTACCAATAGCGCTATTTTTAGCTACTTTAATAACTTTACTAACAGAATTGATTCCAATAACAGCGCCAACATTATTAAGTTGACGAACAACAGAAACTTCATCATACTTTTTCATAAGTACTTTACATTTTTAAAGATTAATAAAACAATTATATTTAATAGTTAAAACTACAATAAATTCAACAATAGTTAGATTAGTAGAGCCACTACGCTACGCTCCGTGGCGACCCCCCGTAGAGGATGGAAGCAAGCTAGTCATTAAACTTTCTTTCTAATAATATCATTAAAATCACTAGTAAGTTTACCAATCCTATCTTCAATTCTATCTAGTCTATTTCTATCTCTATCTCTTTTAACTTCCCATTGTTTATTAATATCACAAATATCAATTTGAATCTTTCTAATCCAATTTTGAGTATCGTCGATATCTCTAATAAGTCTATCTAGTTTTTTACTAACAATGCTAATTCTTATAAAAAGATATACAGATAAACCAAATATCATACCAAGTATAAAATGAGAAAGATTTTCAATCATAGAAATAATGATAAAGTTTACGAATGAGTTCAAATCTAGTATCAGTAATATTATAGATTTTAAATGCTTTAGCAACAAAATCAAAATCACCATATTTAAGTAAAGCATCTATATAATCTTTAATATCACTAAGCCACATAATAGCACTAACAGAATATCTATCATTATCAGTATTAGTAATATATTGACCAATACCTTTGGCAATAGTATCAGCAGTTATATCGTTAATAATAAACTTATCAGTAAACCAATTATCTTTTATATACTGTTTATCAGTATATTTATCACGAAAGGTTTTAGATAGTTTATTACATAAATCAATATAAGAACGAGCAGCAGTTCTATTATTATGATTAACAAATTGAACATCTTTAACTTTAAGAGTTAAGTTCATGCCACATTCAATAATACGAACTTTAATTTGTTTTTTATCTTCATTAATATATAGAACAATAGCAAGTTTATCTTTCCAATAGCCAGCATTCAAAGTAACAATATCATAAAGTTTAACTTTAAATCCAGATGTAATAGTACCATCAATATTCTTATAAGCAATATAATTCATAACAGAACTGTATTAAATTTTTAGTTTAACATTTATTAGCTAGTTCTTTTGCCCTATATTGAATCAATTATCAATCGTGATAGATTAATCAGATTATATATGAAAATTCAACAGAGGGCAAAAGAATCATATCTATGAATATGTTATGAACGTAAATAGCTAGTCATTTGTAGCAGGCTCATTATTCTGTTCATTATTATTACCAGCACGTTTAAGACGTTCTTTAAGAATATGTTCAGCAACAGAACCAAGTTTACATTCACTAACATTATAACTTACACCTTTAGCGTGAGTAACAGTATATACAATAGGATAATCAATATATTTATTATTGCCTATTGTACGTTCAGCTTTAGTAACCCCAACGCCAGTTACAATGCCAACACAAACACCAAGTTTAGTTTGATTATGATATTGATAAGTATATTCCATATATACTACTTGTCCTTTTTCAAACTTAGCTTGTTCCTCAATGTATCTATCTAATAGACCATCAAAAATAAGAGAATCAAAATTATCCATTTTAATTATATATTTAAAGTTAATAATATACATACTAAAAAGCCTAGCACTATCTTCACAGACAATACTAGGCAAAACTACAAATACGAAATCATATAAACGAAATGTTTGACACAGACATTGTTATTACTAATTTCACAATCAATAATAACATCATTAATACCAAATCAAATATGACATATAACACTTGGACTATGATAAATATTAATAGCACTATCTTCACAGACCGTACTATTACAAAACCTACAATTTTAGAAATTAAAACGGATAATAACAATATCATAGTTTCGGAGTTCAATTCCTCCATCATCAGCAAGTGAAATAATACTACTATCTTCACAGACAGTAGTATTAGAAATAAAATCAAAAACTTATATGGGATTATTTAGCAGATTTATTTACTTTTCTACGTTTAAGTTCAGCATAAATTTCATCATCACTAACATTCTTAAACTTATTCTCTTGTTTATTATTATCAGCAGATTGATTAACCATTTTAATCATTTCCTTATATTCTGCATTAGAAGTATCAATAATATGTTGAGCAATCAAATGATTAATTTTAGTATTAGCTTCAACAATATTAATAATCATATCTTTAGCATATTTAGGAAAAACAGCAATAATAGGTTTAAGAATATCTTTATCTTTAATTATACTATCCCAACGATTAATAAGCCAATCAAGTTCAAATCCATCTTCAGTAGCAAATTTAATAATATCTTCTTGAGTTTTACCAAAATCATTAATATATTTTAGTTCTTTAAGAACATATATAAATAAAACTAAACCTCTAATACATTGGTCTGGAGATAAACCTTTATCTTTAATATCATTAATGAATTTATTAATAAGCTCACGATCTTCTTTATATTTACAGGTTTCACAAGCAATATTATTAGATGTATCACATTGTTTACCAAAAACTTTATCAAGAATAACTTTAATATTAATATTTTCCATAATTTTATTTATTTAATCATAATAGCCAAAAACATCATTTTCAGGGTCAACAATAGGACTATCATCAACTATTGGTTCCCAAGCAATATCGTCAAAATCTTGACTTAGACATTCTGCATGAATTTCAACACCTTCAACATTATTATTGAAATATGTATCATCTTCAACAAAATAAATATCAGTTCTTTCCATATCTTTATATATAAAATAAACTCCGAGTAGAGGATGATTATCATCAACGTGTTAACTATAACAAACCTAATAAACAAAATGGATAAAAATGACAGGCAAATGAGAATTAGCTTTAATAAGCTCAACAGCACTATCCATCCTCTACGGGGAGTCTATACTACAAACTTAGCTAGCTTCAGAATCTTTATTCTTTTTATGAAGTTCAGTTTCAGTATCAATCATACTACCAATAACTCGTTGACTATCACTAGCAACATCAGCATGAGCCTTAACTAAAGCATCAATAAATAAATCATCTGTATATCTATATTCTCTACGAAGTCCACCATCAGCAGTAACTCTAAACTTATTCCATAAGAAGTCAACATAAGCACCTTTAGAGTTATATATTCTTCCATCATCTTCAAGAGTGTGAAGAATATTAAGAGAAGTATGGCGTCTAAATGCAGCATTGAATTTAACAATACAAACTACATCAAGAATATGTTGAGGAACATTAATTCCAACAGGAACACCGCGTTTATCAGTCTTAGCATCTTTAAAATCATTATCTTCATTAGCTTGACTAACAACAGTAGTTTGTTCTTCCTGTTTACGAACTTTACTTTGTTTCTTCTTCCTAGCTTTATTCTTAGTCTGAACAGTTTCACTACTAACAACAGCATTAACTTGTGTATCTTCTTCAGGAACAACAAGTTTACCTTCTTGTTTAGCTTCTTCTAAACTTTCAGCCATAGTTTTCTTTCTAGGCTTAGATTGAACATTACTAGCAACATTATCAAAATTCACCATAACACTTATAAGTTTAAGATTAATATTATTATCAGTAGCAATATTACTCTACTGAACAACACGACAAATATAATAATTAAATATAATACTCCAAATATATTATAATTTATTTATACTATAATTCTAACTAATAATCAATAGCTATATTAAAATAACTAAAATAGTTATAGCAATAGGAATTAACTTACAACGAGTGTAATAAATATCAATAGTATCAAGAGTATCATTAGTATAAAGAGAATCAGTAATATCAAGAATATTAAAAATATCATTAGTAATATCACCAGCAATATTAGCATGACTAGTATTAATAGTAATTATAATACTGATAATATTAATAGTGCTATTATTAGCTATAACTAATGCTATTGGTTATTATGACTAAAAGTCTTATTAGACTTGATAATACTGTTAGAGCTAGTCTTAATGACGATTGTATGACTAATAGTCATGACGAACGTCAATGAGATGATAATGACGATAGAACTGACGATAACACTGGTATAACTAAAGGTTGTGATGAATGAGATTGAGAAGATGATGCTATGACTGAAACTGATAGTGGTATAACTAGAGGTTATAGGAGATATAACTAGAGGTTATAGAGATTATAACGAAAAGTTATAATGAGATAGAAGAAAGAGTTGGAACAATAGGTTTAGATTGATTATTAGAAGTGTTATTAATAGGATGAAGAGGAGGAAGAGGAATACCAGCGGGACTAGTCTCTTCAGCATGACCATCTCCACATTCAATTCCACATTCAATACTACCACAATCACATCCATCTCTACATTCAACCTCAATTTAACCCTATTTGAACCACATCCAACTCCACCATCTCATTCTCCACGAACTCCACATTCACCACTTTCATCTCCATATCCTCTTTCTCCACATTCAATACCTCTCGTCACCTCTAATTTCACCTCTATAACTTTTTGTTATGAGAGTAAATCTCCATGACCAATATCAGTATAACAAAATGTTATAGGAGTAAATCATCATTAGCTTCATTAGTAGAATTATCATCAGTTATAGTATCACTTTTATAATAATCAAGGATTTTATCAATATACTTAGCGATACTTTTTAATTCACCAGTAATACCTAATCGATATTTACTAATAACATCATATATTTGTTTGATATCATCAGCATTACCATTAGTGGTTATATTGGTAACAGCAAAAGGAGTATCAGCATTAGTAGGATAAAGTTTAGTAAGTTCAACAGTAGTAATAGAATTACCATTCTCAACTTCAATAGTAGTAATAATACGATGTACTTTCATGATGTTTAATATTAGGATAAGACTTATCAGAACTTGCAGCTAGTTCATGATTGACAAGACTTATCAGACTGTTAAGTTCGGTTGCCGCAATATATTTAATGTTGATGATGAGCATTTCCATGTTGAACACTAGCAACAGCATCAGCAAAGCTATTGTTGATAACATCAGTGCTACCAACCCGAAGGTTAGTAGCACCATGTTCATTAGAACGGTAGGTCGTCATCGTTCATTGCAGTAGCAACAAAACTAGCTACCTTAGCTTTAGCCTCACGCTTGGCAGCAATGGCAGCACGAGCATCATCCATAATCTGCTTGATAAGTACATTATATGCACCAACAAGAACAGGGTCAGTAGGCTGTTCGATACCTACAATATGATATACATATCTATCATAATCCACAACATTGTAAAGATTATCTTTACGAGTAAACGGATTACGGTCTTGTACACCAGCAGGTACAAACTGGCAAAGAACTTTGACAGCAACGCCAGACAGATACATACTAGCAAAACCAGCTTCAGCAGCTTCACCAACATAGTTGGCAAATCTACCGTAGAACTTGTCTTTGCGCATTACAAGCAGTATCTGATTGAATGGCATCTGAATAGCACCAAGTATACCCATTCGATGTGTACCATCAGGCATACTTTGAGCACCTTTGACAGGACTAGCAATAGTAACAAACGCATTGAGATAAGAATTGCCATTACGACCTGTACGTTCTTGACAATTAATATTAGTAATAACAGTAGTCATTACATAACTATGACCATCAGTACAGATGCGTTTAACAACATCATCAATGGTTTCCACTTGCGCAGAATTTTGGTTAACATCATCAATGGGTTTCACTTGTGCAGAATTTTGGCTATCTGTATCAATAGTAGGTTGAGCAGGTTGGTTAACACTAGTAGTTGGATTAACTACGTTAACATTCTCGGAAGTAGCAGCAGCAGCAGCACCTTGTGCAGCTTGTGCAAGATCTTGTACATTTGGCATGACTATTAAGTATTTAATTACGCTAATCAGTAGCATTACTGACAGTTGTTTCGCTTCAACTGCAAAGTATTTAATGTTGATAATGAGCAACATCATCTAGTAGAGATTAATCTCTACTAAGATAACTAACAATAGCCGATAGTATTCCAAATACAACAGCAGTAATTTGTTCATCACTAGTTGGTTCTACCTTCAATGCTAGTATGATAGCTGGTATCATCAGTATGATAGCAACTAACAGTAATGGTTTGTTTGTTCTCATAATGATTAGTGTTAATAGTTAGTAATGTAATGAGATGAATAATCTCAAAATATTTAATGTTGATAATGAGCAGGATTATCATTAACTCTATCAACTTTAGGCGGGGGGGTAGTCAATCAAGTTTAACATGACCGGGGTTATACTCACTAGCCCCATTA
>OGPX01000049.1_pt1 | contig 83317 bp, 139 predicted proteins | sample 1553101 | NCBI WGS metagenome assembly OGPX01 (sample SAMEA2579964, study PRJEB22360) | human gut metagenome | biome: human gut; feature: human-associated habitat; material: faeces | place: Denmark | collected 2008/2010
GAAAATGTGAGAAAAAGCGAGTTAACAAGAGAAAAACAAAGATTATTATGGGAGGTTTTACAGATGGCAAGAACAGCGGACTACACACGCAAAGCAATTAACAACTACCGCAGTAAATTTGATCTTGTACAAATCAGATTACCAAGAGGGACAAAAGACAGAGCAGCAGAAGCAGACATAAATATAAATGATATAGCTGTATCGGCTGTATTGGCTTATTTAGACACTTTGGAGAGCCAAGCGGAGAATTTACCACAAGAGCCGGGAAAGACCGCAGAAAAGGAAAATACAGAGCGTACAGAGGTAGAAGAAAAGGTTGCATTGATGCAAGCAAATGAAAGATTGCATCAGCTCCAGGAGCAGAGGAGAGCAGAACGGAAAGCATCGGAGCAACCGCAAGTTGTAGACGCTGAGGAATTTTTAAAAAATATCAATAAATAATTGCAATAATCTATTGACATGTTATATAGCATGATATATAATCAAGATACAAACAAACGAAAGGAGCAAACGACATGAAAGGAACACCGGAGCAGATCACAGCAAAGAAAGCCGCCCGGATTCGCTCAAACGTCCGGCAGTTTTTCCGGTATTATCGGGATCAACTGGAAACAACGGAATCGGAACGGCTGAAAGAATTTAACCGGGCAGAACTCCAAGCACTGGAGACGGTGCAAGCGGAAACGCTCCAAGCACTGGACAGCATGACGGATCCGGAGTTATTGTCCAGCAAATCCGCATACGGTGACAGGGCGTTAATTGACCGGATCACAGCGAGAGCGGAACGGATCAGAAGAACAAGTAAACAAATAGCTTAAAAAAGAAAGGTTAAAAGGTGGAGAATATGAGAAAGACAGTCGTAAATGAGTATGGAGTAAACGTTGATTATGATTTGGCGGTATCCATGATGGATGATGATTTGCGAGAGGAGATACACGGAGATCTTGCACCGTGCACAGATCAGCAATTTTTTGATGAGTATGTAAAACGACACGAGCAAAAATTCAACGAGGTTTGGGAGCTGGCAAAAGAAAACCCGTGCTATTAAATATTCAGCGGAGCGCAAAGGCTCCGCTTTTTTGCATTGGAGTAAAAAAATGAAAGATAATGTACTACCGAGAATTTGTAAAACGTGCGGAATTAGCTTTTTTGGTGGCCCGAGGGCGTTTTACTGTCCTGAATGCAGACAGGAACGAAAAAAAGAACAAAGCAAAAGATATAAAGAGCGCAACAAGAATGGATCTACAACTCCGCTTGGGTCTATTATACAGTGCGAGTCTTGCGGATGCGATATAATTAAGCGCAGCGGCTTGCAAAGATTTTGCAAGCAATGTGCTAAAAAGCATTTAAAAATAATTGATAATAAACAGTCTTTAGTCTGGAATAAAAATAATCAAGTAAAAGTAAAAAAATCAAAAAAATTATACAACGATAAAAAGCAAGCAACCGGAATACATAAAAATAGCGGCATCCCTGGTGTCAATTGGGACACTGTAAAAAATAAATGGATTGCTTGCGTATCTGTTAATCACAGACAAATTAAGATTGTGACCACATCAAACATAAATGTTGCAAAATCGGCAAGAGAGGATGCACAAAAAGCAAAAGAATCCGGACTATTAACAGATGATTTTATAAACATATTAAAATCAAAATACCGTAATCTATAAGCAGGTGTAACAGCCTGCTTTTCTTGATCTATTTTCACTGCGGCGTTTTAACGTGCTAAATTTTGTAGACAAATTGTAGACATTTTGTAGACGCAGATTAAATAAGATTAGAGTAAATAAAAGGAGATTAAATAAAATAAAAATAAATAAGAGCAGAAAGACATTGTATAACCAAGTATATATAAATACTAGAGCTGTCCGGCTGCCACCATGTACCCATCTGCAAAAATTACCTGTCTGTCTGTTGAAAAATCCCATTTGTCAAATTTACACGGATGATATTTTTTAATCGCATGATTTTTATATGCGCAGGATCACCGGCAGGAATACCACCACAACAAATTGTCAAATGCGTAAAAGGTTGTTGTAGATTTATAAATAGGTCTTGTGGTATGATAAAAGCAGTTAGGGAGCCGACGCTAACACGGTGCGAGTGACAGCGGTGCAAATTCAACCCCCCTCTGGAGATGCAGCCGCCCAGATTGTAACCAAGACCACCGGAGCCGGCAGACCGGAACCGACAAGAAGTCACTAGCTTGTCACTTTTGTAAATTTATGTTTTTGCATGATCTGTGGAGGAGATCAAAAAGACATAGGTTTATTGAGTGATGCTTGTGATTTTTTTTATTGCAGATTTCAGGAGGTGCAGAAATGGAAAAAGTTGAAAATACAGAAACATCCCAGGTATATGAGAATGACATGGAGTTATACCTTTCCCAGTTCTGCAAGGATCAGAAAATAGAGGATATAAGACAAGAGTCTCAAAGCGTTTGGAATGCTGCTCTTATGTATATCAAACGCCATGCATTTAATGAGCCTGACTGTCTTAAGTCTAAATCCCTTGTAAATACTACTGGATCATTTACCGGTGGAGTAAGTAACTATAATGCTTATAACTATGATTTGGTTAATCGTATATGTGATTATTATATATATATGTGTATGATGTATGACAAAGAGGTATCAGCCATAGGATTTAGTTTATTAACAGGTATAGACAGATATACGATAGCTACATGGAGAGATGAGGGGACTAAATTAAGTCCATCGTGTTCTGACATCGGCAAAAAGATATCGGATTTTCGCGAAGAGTCTTTAAGCGCAAAACTTGCCACGGCAAAGCGAAACCCTGTTGGAATCCTGGCAATTCTGAATAGGCATTACGGGTGGAACCTTCCCGGCGTATCAAGAGAGCAGCAGAACCACAAGCAAGCATTAACTGCTTCGGATCTGCCACAGTTAGGCGGTGCAAATGGACAAAATACATCAATGTTGACCGACTCCGGAGCGTATGACGATAATACATCAGATGCAAATTAGTAGCAACAACTACGGAAACGTGCGTAAATACGTGATAGTTAAAGATGTGTCAATAAAGATTGCGCGAAGCACGAATTTTGCGCATAGTTGAAATATGTTGGTGATGATGGGGGAGGGGGTTTATAGAAATTCGGAAACCCGCCCTACTAAGTACAGTAAACTACCCAAAAAATAAAAAGGCTTCGACAGGAGGTGATACTAACATGGAGTTATCTTACACACAAAACAAATTGCAATTTAACAGACCGTCATTTAAGGACGAACTTAAAGATAAGCTTGGAACAGTTTGCTGTAACTGTGGAAGTAATTTGGATGTAGAGTATCACCATGTAGTTCCTTTGGCATTGGGAGGAACAAACAATATAGGGAACATTGTACCTCTTTGCCATGTTTGCCATCAAATTGCACATGGATCATTAAACATAAGGGTCATAAAAAGAGCGGAGAAAACAGGAAGACCTAAAATGTTGCCGGTATCAAACTATTTAGAAATTTTAGAGGAGTACAAAACTGGAAAGATAGGCAAGAAAGAATGTGAGCAAAAACTAAACATTTCCGGTGGAAACAAGCTATCTGACAAGTGGTACTACAAAGAATACCTGAGAGACAATCACATCAAGGTTATAAAGAACCGAGTAGATATGCTTAGTATTCCAAAGTGCCAGAAAGTGGATCATTCTGCAGAACCGATTGCAAGAGTTATTTATGATGACGGACGGGAAGAAAAGTTTTACAGAGAATGTGGATGATTTTTAAAAAATTCTCAAAAATAAAAAAGCCTTTTAGGAGGTACAGCACATGATTTTCATTTACATAGTTTTAGCATGGATACTGTTTCAATTACATGCTCCTGCATGGGTGTATATCCTGTTCATCATCGGAGTATTTTTAAGAGCGGTAGTCACTGGTAGAGATTAAGTGTATGCAGATATTTGGGAAAGAGATAAAAGACGAATGTTCAAAATGCGGTGAAGTCCTGCAATGTGAGTTGTTTCTGCAAGGTCACGGAATCAAGAGAGACCGTGAGAACGTTACAGAAATGGTTAGCTGTCAGATGAAGCACCAAAAGAGAAGACTTGATAAAGAGCCTAAAGAAGATTTGCCAGTTAAGGAGAAATGTGAATTGCCACCGGAGATTAAAGAGATCTACACAGAGGTTTGGAAAATACATAAAGAGTGTGCTAATCCGAAAACGGATGATGACTGGTCGTATCTTATCCGGCAGGGCAATTTGCTGATTAAAATACATAACAATAGCCAGTTTGCTAAAGCACTGGTAATGGCAATGATCGATGAAATTGAAGGAAGGACGAAGAAAAAATGCTTGGATTCATGATTTTAAAAATAATGACAACGTTGGTATTGACAGTTTTAGCAATATCTGCTTTATGGTATGCTCCAAAACAGAAAACAGCATCAGACGGAGTTATTTTATTTGCGTTCGCAATGTTCCTTGCATTTGGAATAACTTTCGCGTGGGTATAGCCTATGTGGTTACCGGAGATTATGCGAATTATCCCATATCACAATTTTGAATGGGTTAAATTCATAAAGCCATTGTTATTGCCGAATATCCGGTGTTGTGTTGGCATTGGATATGTGGCAGAGAAATCAAGGCATCAAGAGTGTATGTAGCCTGTGTGTGGGAAACGAAAAATGGAATAATGCGTTTGACAACACAAATTTTTTCAAAGTACCGTACACAGGCGTGACAATTTTTTTTAGATAAAGATAGGGTGTTTCACAAAAATAATCCGGGAGCAGATGGTCTCTCTCCCGGAGTTTAGGGCTATCGCCAAGCGGTAAGGCACAGCACTTTGACTGCTGCATTCCCAGGTCCGAATCCTGGTAGTCCTGTTTCGCAGATGTTTTCTTCTTTCGGTCTTTGTCATCTGCGAATATTCCATCTACATGGAAGACTCCTTTCACCTCATAGCGGAATGCTGTTAAGAGCCGTCGCAAGGCTCGTGAGGGTTTAACCGGTTTATGATATCCCGGTTTTTGCGGAATACCGTTGTAGGTTTTAATCCGTGGGTTGTCAGTAAAGACATTAAAATCCCGCACAGCCATTGCGGACATAAAATTGGCGTAGACGGTTGGGTCGCTCCCAACTAGCAGGTAACTGGCGGATGCCCTGCGAAAATAAAAATAGCCATAAGTGTTGCGCTGTGTCAGTGCCTTAAATGTAGGCATACAGCTTATGGAAACGCACATTGGGATGTAGCGCAAATGGAAAGAGCAGTGTCCTTCTAAGGCATAGGCTGTGGGTTCGAGCCCCATCATCCCAACTTTATCTTTATCTCCACTTAGTCTGGCACTACTGCAATAGTTCAGGTCGATGGGAGATGTATGGATAGTAGTTGCTCATTATCGGTCAACGAAAAACACTTCTGCGAGTAGAATTTGCAGATTCAAAAGTAGTCGTACCTTGTTTGCGTCGGGTGGGTTCAACTCCCACGGCAACTATTCCCTAGCTAAAACGTAAGCCACATATGTTTAGCGAAAACCAAGCCTATGAATTAGAGAACAGACAAGACTGTGAGATTGTGGATAGTCAGTGACAAGTAGGCGATGCATCTTTGGTTATGGCAAGCGCAAGCCATAAAAGGTTTTACGGTGCGATTCCCATGTATAGCTTCAGTGGTAGAACAGCATCCGCATAGGATGTGTGTCGGCGGTTCGATTCCGTCTGCATGGGTTACGGAGGAATTTTACATGAATGGATTTCAACTTATTCTTCAAGATTGTTGTCAGTATTGTAAAGATTTTGAACCGAAACTGATACAAATGAATATAACAACAGTGTCTGACAAAAGCGAAAAATACTTAAACAACATTACTTGCGAAAATCTTGATAAATGTGAACGGTTAATGGAGAGGTTGAAAAATAAGCATGTGTAAATTTTGTGAAAACTGGCATGACGAAAATACAATCTGCGGAGCAGACATTAAAATTTATAAATGTGCGAATGAAACAAATTTGACAGAAGCACAGATTTTGAAAAATGTCAGAGACAATAAACCTGGTATTGTTATTTTTGCAAATGCAGCAACTATGGGATATTTTAAAATTGAGTTTTGCCCCATGTGCGGCAGAAAGCTGGTGGAGGAATGACGTGTCATGATTGTGCTTACCTTGGATTTGATAGAAACGAAGTTGTAGGGATGGCTGAAATGTGCAACCATCCGGAAAAATGGATTCCTGGTGCTGGATTTGCTGACAGTGAACATGAGTGCGAATTTTTCAAAAAGAAATCAGGAGTTTCTAAATGGGATTCATATTCCGAAGATGAAAAAGAAAAGGCCCGGGAATATTTCCAAGAATACTATGTTCAAAATCCTGTTGGCGATTTAACATGCGAACAGGCTTGGGCACAGTTCGTTGAATATTTAAAAACTACTGATTCAAATGCATGATTTGATAGGAGTATTGAAGAATGAGCATGGCAGAATTAATGGAATCAATAACAGATGAATTAACTGAACAGTTGGAATATGACGCATCTCAGCGAGAAATTAAGCAGGATAGTGAAATGTCTTTGGTTGAGTTTGCAGAGAAGATTGCACCATTTCCGTTATCTGAATTTCAAAAACAGTCAATTCGAGAATACGAGGAATGTGAGAAAAGAAACTTACCATTGTGTCACATTCCACCAAGAAACGTTGGAAGAGATTTTATATATCAATTGATTGAAGAGTGGAAACGTCAGCATTATTTGACAGATGCACGTTGCAGCAAGTGCAACCGCCTTTTAGGCAAATTTAACGGACAGGCTGAAATCAAATGCCCGAAATGTGGGAAAATTAATAGAATCGGGGTGAAATAATTTATGAATCAAGCAAAGTTGGTGAAATGGCAATATTGCAAAAAAACTTAATGATATAAATCAAGCCATTCTGCAAAATGACCAGGATTGGGAAGAATTAAAGAGCGCAGAACAAATTATCAGTATAACATTTGACACAAACCATATGTGTTATGTTGTGTTTTGGACTGCTTAGCATAGCAAATAGAATATTTTCAAGAGCACCAGTCGTAGAGTGCCTACGCAGAGAGCCAAATTTCCAAAATTTTAGGGAAGGAGGCTCTTTTATATTGGCAAGTCAGAGCCTTATATCGGCAGTAAACAGCTATGACAATTACATACAACGCAAGGGAATTGATGAACAGGTCATTGATGCGTACATAGAAGCCTGTAGAGTGGCTATAAACGGTGAAAAGGATATAACTTATGGCTTACAGATAACAAACCGTTCTAAAGGCATTATAGAGCGTTTCTGCATGGATAGGACAGGAGGTAGAATACTTGACCTTGAAAAATACAGCCAACAACATGAAGAAAAATACAGCCTTGTTGATGACTATTACAAAACGCTTCTGATTGAAGCACATTACCGATTTGAAAGCTTCATGCTATACATGGAAAAGAACAGACCGGTAGAAGAGAGATTTTATCAGCCGAGAATAAATCCATTACGGCAGGTAGCACAGCTTATTCAAGATTTGTACGATGATGTGCTTGATGAAGGAATGGTGTTTTGTCCCGGACGAATCGGTAAGACACAAATAGTAAAAATGGGTAATCTGTGGTTCGGCTCTAACAGACCGGAACGGTCTAATCTGTATTCGGCATATTCGGACAAAATTACTGGTGGTTACTATGACGGCATCATAGAAATGATTACAGACCCGACATACACATATGCTGAAATATATCCAAACATAGTTGAGAAAAAGTTAGTCACTGATGGAAAAGATTTGACAGTAGACCTTATCCGTAAAAAGACATACCCAACATTTACCATGCGAAGCATTTACGGAACATTGAATGGTGCTTGTGACTGTGACGGGCTTGGAGTTTATGATGACTTATTCAGCGGTATTGATGAAGCATTGAGTGAAGATAGGCAAAATACTGTATGGGGAAAATTCGACAACAACTTTATGCCGAGAATTAAGCCTGGAAAGGCTAAATTGTTGGGGATAGGAACACGTTGGGCGAAAAAGGACGTTCAAGGTAGACGGTTAGACCTATTACAAAATGATCCTGAATACAAAGGCATACGGCACAGAGAGGTTATTATTCCTGCACTAAATGAAAACGGAGATAGCAATTTTGATTATCCGTATCATTTGGGATATACAACTCTTGATTACAAAAGACGTATGGCATCTTTTGAGAACAATGACGATATGGCATCATGGTTTGCACAGTATCAACAGGAGCCTATTGAAAGAAAAGGTCAGATGTTCAATGTCGATATGATGAATTTCTTTAATCCGGCAGAACTTGAAGGAATAAGACCTGATAGGATATTTGCAGCTAATGACCCTGCTTATGGTGGCGGTGATTTTGTATCAATGCCTATCTGCTATGAGATTGACGGAGAACATTATATCACTGATGTTGTCTACAATGACGGTGATAAGGAAATTACCATACCGGAAGTTACTTCACGAATGGAAAGACATTTAGATAAATTTAATAATAAGACAGCAGAAGTCCATTTTGAGGAAACAAAGACAACATCAGCATACCGTACAGATTGTGAAAAGATATGGGAAAAAGACGGATATCCTATTAACACAAGTCATGATCCGGCAGACAATCAGACTGCAAAAATGGATAGAATCAAAAATCATGCTCCAGACATACGAAAACTTCATTTTGTGGACATGAAATATCAAACAAAAGAGTACAGAAAGTATTTTCAAAATATTTTGTCTGCTACTTTTGAAGGGAAAATGAAGCATGATGACGGGATAGATTCTACGGCACAACTATGTGACATGATTTACGGAAATAAAAGAATGGCAAGAGCAGAAGCAATTCAAAACCCATTCTCTTTCGGACGGAGGTATTGATATGACAACCAAAGAATATTTAGGGCAGATAAGCCGCCTTAATCGGATGATAAATAATAAACTCACGGAAATCGCACAACTCAAAGATATGGCGGTAAGCATATCTGCTACGCAAAGCGGTGAAAGGGTACAGACTACACCGAATTTTGACAAAATAGGAACAAAATATGCCAAAATTGATGAAATGGAACGGAAAATAGATGGAATGGTGGACGAACTTGTCGATAAAAAAGAGAAAATCATACAGCAGATAGACAGCATGGAAGATGAAAACACATACAATATTCTGTTTGCAAGGTACATTGAAAAGAAAACTTTTGAAGTGATTGCAACAGAAATGAAATATTCATGGAGACAGGTTGTAAGACTTCACGGAACTGCATTGAAACAGTTTGAAAAGAAATACGGAGAAGGATATTTGAATGAATGATGTCATTGAATGTCATATATAAAAAATGGTAATGTTAAACTGACGAAAATATTTAAGATGCTTTCTAATCCTCCTAAAAGGCAAACAGCCGGGAATACCGTCTACGTTATGTGGGCGGTATTTTTGTGCGCAGAAAAGAGGTATTTATGATTTTTAACCAAAAAATTAGAGTGTACTGTCCGGGATGCGGACGGTTAGTCGGTGAATGCAGTTCAAAATCACACATCGACAAGACATATAAGTGCCGGAATTGCGATAAGATGGTTGTTTACCATACGGAGACCGGAGAACGTGAGATCAAGAAACTTCCAAAAAGAGATCAGAGCAGCGGAATGACATTTATGTAGGTGAAAATATGAACACTATGAAATTTCAAGACCTTGTAAAGGGTTGTCACGGTAGAAAAATTGCATATACGGATGTGGAGCAGATAACCGAAGACAACATTGTAAAGGTTATCGGTGATTGCATCGGTGTTTTTTATTACAATAAGCCAGTTATCAAGTACTTGTGGGAGTACTACAAAGGAGATCAACCGGTACTATACAGAACAAAGCTGTCAAATGAGGATATCACCAATCGAGTAGTAGAGAACCATTCTTTTGAATGGGTGCAATTCAAGGTCGCTCAGACTTACGGAGAGCCTATTCAGTTTGTCAGCAGAAAAGATGATGAAGCTGTAAATAAGGCAGTAGATGAACTGAATGATTACTTAGCAGATGCAAATAAGCACGAGAAAGACATAAAAGCTGGTGAGTGGCAGTCGGCAACCGGAACATCATTCAAAGCTATTCAGATTGTGAATGGAGATGTGCCTATCCGTGTGGTTGCACCTAATCCTCTGAATACGTTTGTTATTTACAACCGCAGTTCTGAAGAACCGATTTTGGCGGTACAGGAATTAAAAGATGAAAACGGCGAGTGGTACAAACTATGCTACACGGAATCCTATGAATGTAAGATAAAAAACAGTGCGGTTGTTCCTGATACATGGAAACTTCACGGATTTGGTGGTATTCCGATTGTAGAATTTCCGAACAACCATGAGCGGTTGTCTGATATTGAACTTGTTATAGATCTGTTGGATGCAATCAATAATACACAGTCAAACAGAATGGATGGTATAGAGCAGTTTATCCAGGCATGGTACAAATTTGTAAACTGCGAGATTGACGAAGAAGAGTTCAAAAAAATGAAGATGAACCATGCGTTGGTTGTAAAGTCCATCAATAAAGACAATAAGTCCGATGTAGACGTTATGTCGCAAGAACTTGACCAGACACAAACACAGGTTTCCAAGGATGATTTAACAGACAGCGCACTTTCAATTTTGGGAATACCGAACAAGCAAGGAAACACTGGCGGTGATACGCAGGGTGCGGTTGAGCTGAGAAACGGATGGGATTTTTCAAAATCAAGAGCAAGGCTTAAGGATCCGGTTGTTAAGACAGCAGAGAAGAGACTGGCCAAGGTTGCGCTGAATGTTATCCGCATTAAGAAAGAGGATCTGAAAATCACTCTTAGAGATTTTGATGTGCAGATTAACCACAGTCCACAAGATAATATGTATACCAAGTCGCAGACATTACTGCAACTTCTGCAGTGTGGTATTCATCCGCTTATTGCAATCAAAACGGTTGGACTTTGGGGAGATTGCGAAAAGACTTTCAACCTTTCCAAACCTTACCTTGATGCTCTGTGGAAAACTGCTGACATTATCAATATAGAAGAGCAGATGGCGAAAGCACAAGAAATTGTAAAACAAATGCAAAATAAGACAGTTGCCTAGAAATAGGTAGCTGTTTTTATTTTATAAAATTTGCAGCTATGCGGTAAATAGCAGAGACTCAGCAGGAGCGACCTGCGGTAACAAAAGCGTGAGTTTAACGGAGGTAATTTATGACACGAGAAGACGTATTAAAACTTTTTCCCGAAGCTACGGACGAACAGATTACAAATCTTTTGAATCAGAACAATTCGGAAGTTGCAAGAGAAAAAACAAAGGCAGGACAATACAAGGCTAAGGCTGATAGTGCAGATGAGTTACAGAAAAAGCTTGATGAACTTGAAGCCGGAAATCTTTCTGAAATTGAAAAAGCTAATAAAGCTTTGGAAACTGCAAATGCAAAAATCGCAGAACTTGAAAAGACACAGGCTATTGCGGATCAGAGAAGCAATGCGGCATCCAAGTTTAACATTTCTGCTGAACAGGCATCACAGGTTATCAAGGATGACGGCAGTTTTGACTACGAAGTACTCGGAAAAATTATCTCTGATAAAGAGACTGCTGCGGCACAGGCTAAAGAGCAGGAAATCGCAAACGGAACCACAAATCCGGGCGGTGGTAGTTCTGGCGGTGGTAATGGAACTGAAAGTAAAGGTGCTGAAATGGCAAAGAAATATAATCAGCGCTATGTAATCGAACAGTAAGCAAGGAGGTATAAACGTTATGGCTTACATGAAAACCACTACTTACACTTCTGGTGTAAATATTTTAGCAAGTGAAGTCGGACTTGTGTTAAAAACTTTTGAGGGAACACAAGCAATGGCAACACAGGTAGATGATAAGAAGATCATCAAGGCAGGAACTGTGGTTCCAACAAATAACGCTTCTGCGAAGGGAATTGTGTTTGAGGATGTTGATATTACAGATGACGAAAAGAAGCCTATTTCTGTAATTATTGCAGGCCGTGTTATTAAGGAAAATTTGCCTGTTGCAGTAGATACCAATGCCGAAACCGCACTTAAAGCAAGCGGCATTTACTTTGATTAAATTACGGAGGTAAGAACAGTATGCCTAGTGTATTAACAATGATTACAGATAAGGATAGACTGGACTTTTCACAGAACTATTCTATAGCAAGAAATTATGTAGGTGATCGACTTTTCCCTGATATCAAGACCGAGAACCTTGAAGCAGAGTACGAAAGACTTTCCGAGGGAATGGATCTTCCTACCGCAGCAATGGTACACGCATTTGATACCGAGGCTGCTATTGGTGTAAGACCTGGATTCGAAAAAGTAAGCGTAGAAAAGCTGCTGATCAAGGAAAAAATCAACCAGTCTGAAAGATTACGCCAGTTGCTGAATCATGGCGTAAGAGAAAGCAACCTGATTGACTATGTATATGACGATATGGGTCGGCTTTCTGATTCTGTTAAGACAAGAACTGAAATCGCAAAAATGGAGGTTATGTCTACTGGTAAGATGACTATTAACGAAAATGGTCTCAATTTTGCTATTGACTTCAAAGTAAATAAGTTCAAGGCACTGAAAGGCTGGGAAGATCCTACCCATGATATCCTTGGAGATATTGCAGACATGGTTCAGATGGCTCTTGACAAAGGATATGTTGTCAATATCGCACTGACTTCTACCAAAATGCGCTCTTATATGCTTAAGAATGAAGGAATCATGAAAGCTATTAAGGGAGTTAATTTCGTTGGAATGGCAATTACTCCGGCAGAAGTGGCAAATCTGTTACTTAGCCTGTATGGTCTGAACATGGTAATTGATGATGATATGTACGGAATTGCCAACAAGGAAAATACAACGAGAACTCCCAAGAGATTTTTACCGGATAATGTATTTACTCTTTATGTATCTACTGGAAACGGAAAGATTGGTACTGGACTTTGGGGCGTAACTCCGGAAGAAGAAAAGGCAAGCGCATTTACAAGCCTGTCCAAAAAGCAATTCATTACTATTTCCCAGTGGGCAACTCCCGATCCGGTTGCTGAGTGGACTAAGGCTAGTGGCGTGTTTATTCCTGTAATTCCTAACCCTTATGGAATCGTAATCGGTACTTTAACCGAAGGAGAAAGCGGTTTGGATACATTGGTAGTGAACAGCACTGCAAGCCAAACAACTAATGGATACACGAAAGTAAGCGTTTCCCCTGCAAAAAGCGGCGACAATTCTTACAAATACAAGGTAGCAGATGATTGTAAATTACCTTCTTATCTTGGAAATGTAAAGACGTATGCTACTTGGGATGGCACTTCTGAAATTGAAGCAACAACCGGCAAGGAAATTATGATTATCGAGTGTGATCCTAATTACAGAGCAGTAAAGGCAGGCATTACTACGGTAACTGCAAAGGATGAATAAGAGGTAGCACATGGCAGAATATACGACTTTGGAGCAAGTAAAAATCCGTCTGAAACAATTTCATATTGATTCTAAAAGTGATTCTGAAAGCTCCGAGGTCGTGTTTGACCATTTGGAAGAAAATCCTTTTTTGGAACAGCTTATCAGTCAAGCAGAAGCCGACATCAGAGCAAAAAGAATGTACCCGGAAAGCTACACGGAAGAGAAGATTTCCGCGGATATTGAAAAATTTCAGTCCGTGGTTGTTAATCTTGTTGTGTATGACAGATCGCAAGCCGGTGAAAACTTCATGGCAAGCTATTCAGAGAATGGAGTGTCGAGAAAATGGAGAGACCGTGAGGATCTGTTTGTTGGCGTATTTCCATTTGCAAAAGTTTTATAACCCCATCGAAATCGAGGGGTTTAGAAGATTGTGCGTGACCATGTTACTGATTCCAGTAATAAGGTTGCAGGCGGCACACTTTAAGGGTGGTGGGCGGTGTGCCAACAAACTAGGAAGGCGGTATATGATGTGACTATAGAGTTATCTACAGCAATCATTATAAGCGTGTTATCACTCGGTTTTTCCGTCTACATTGGTCTGAAAAACAGCAAAAGAACAGACACAAAGGATATTGAGGAACGTGTGAAAGAAAACACACGCATCAACATGAAACTGGACACCATCCTTGATACTATCAATGAAATGAAAAGCGAGCGTTCAGAGATGAAGAAAGAGCTTGCAGAGCATGAACAGAAGCTGACAAAGGTTGAAGCCAGTACGGCATCTGCACATCATAGACTTGATGGAATTGAGGAAAGACTTAACATTAAAGAGAACGGAGGTAAGGAATGATGGATTTTTCACAGGTAGGAACTTGTGTTGCAATCGTGGTTATTTGCTATCTTGCCGGTATTGGAGCGAAGCTTATTCCGGTTATTAAGGATAACTACATCCCGGTTGTTGTCGGCATTGTCGGTGGCATTCTCGGAGTAGTAGGAATGTATGTTATTCCGGATTTCCCGGCAAATGATGTGCTGAATGCAATTGCGGTCGGAATTGTTTCCGGTTTGGCAAGCACTGGTGTAAATCAGATTTACAAGCAGGTGAAGAAAGATGCTTGACATTAACAAGCAGGAAATGAAGTACTCACGGCAGGGAGAAAAAGTCACGATTTATGACCGGGACGAAAACGGAGAAATAAAGTACATCGAGATGGACGGAGAAAGGATTCCAGTGGTTTTGAGAGAAACTACTGGATATTCTGAACCCGTCATTTTTTCTGCCAACATCAGTAATAAGCTGTCGGAAGTACTGGTAAAGGAATTTGGTATTGATGATTCCAGTTCGTATTGTCAGATTGTGACCGACAAAGGCTATTTGCCGATTAAGGCAGGGGATGTTATCTGGAAGAAGTCAGAAGTAGGTCGTGACGATGACGGACTTGTGGATAGCAAGACTGCGGACTATGTTGTCAAAGGTGTTGCAGACGAGGGACTGACAGCAGATTTGTTTTTGTTACAGAAGACGGTGAAGTAGGTGATTAACTATGGAAGGTGACGAAGAAAAATTAACTATTCCAAAACTGAAAAATGGAATTTTCACTGAAAAAGGTGTATGGATTCACGGATGTGACTATTCTAAAGAAATGGTAGGAACATATGGGAAAGACAATCAATATCAACCTGTTTGACCCAAAGTCCATACAAGCGGCTGTAAAGGCTCTTAGAGACTATGAAAATAGTTTAGAGTATAAATGTAGGCTACTGGCTGAAACACTGGCAGAAAAAGGTGTAGAGATTGCTAGAGTGCAGATTGCTGACCTTGATGCTATCTTTAATCAAGAACTTTTACGGAGCATTCATGCAGAGTATGTTGGTTCTGTAAAAGGTGTCTGTGTTTGGGCGGTTGTCGCAGGTACAGACCATGCGCTTTTTGTGGAGTTTGGCACAGGTCAGATGGGGGCAGAAAACCCTTATCCGTATGATTTACCGGAAGGTGTTACATGGAAATACAACTCCGGTAAAACAATTCGTCAAGCATTACAAGACATTGAAGTGCATGGAAGCACTTATGTGAAAGCCGGAGAATACTACTGGAGTTATATCGGAGATGACAGAAAACTTCATATAACAAAAGGTATGCCTTCAAGACCTTTTATGTACCTGACTGCAATAGAACTTCGTAAAATTGTATTACAGACAGCAAAGGTGGTGTTTGGAAATGGCGGTTAATGAATATCAATGGGTATCAGACTTCAAAGTCAAGATTGCATCATACTTAAAAATGAAGATACCACAGAGCCATCCTAAAGCTTATGTGACGGACAAAAGTAAGGATTTGTCAGACCCTACATTCCCTACGGTGTACTTTCATGCTATGCCGTTCACAGAGACAGGACAAGACCTTGAAGCACGTTCTGTTAATGGAATCACAGCATCATACCAGGTGGATGTGATAACCAACAAAAGTCAGGAAGAAGCCGAAGCTATCATGGCTACGGTTGCCGGACTTTTCAAACGTCTGCGATTTCAAATAACTTCCATGCCAGAGTTCAATAATACTTCGCAGGACACATACAGAAGCACTGCACGGTTCAGAAGAAGCGTAGGTGCTGATGATAAATTGTAACTATTAGAGCCATTCGGCTCTATTTTTTTATGCAAATTTAAGGAGGTATTAATTATGGTGGCAGCCGGAATTTCTACTTTAGGCATTACTTTCGGATATGGTACAGAGACAACCGCCGGAACAAAACCTACAAGTTTTAAGCAACTTACAAGAATTAATGCCATTGGCGGCATTAACATTGAACCGGAACAGATTGATGCTTCTGCGTTAGAAGATGCAATCACCAGATATGTAAAAGGTCGTGCAGATACTGGTGGATCTTTTGCAGTCACAGTCAACTTCACATCAGAGACCGTGGCTGAATGGACTGCACTTATCACAGCCTACAAGGCTCTTACTGGTGGAAATAGAATGTGGTTTGAAACTGTCATTCCCGGAGAAGAGAAATCTTTCTTCGTTGTGGCACAGCCACCTGAACAAATTCCACAGCCAGAGATCGGACAGAATGAACTTCTGACGATTGAAATGAACCTTACCATTGAGGAATACAAAGGTTTGGATTCTACTGTTGCACTTACAACGGGGGAATAGCAAGTCAGTCAGAAACAAATAACACTGCCGTGGCTGACTTTGATGAATCGGTAGATGAAACATTGATTTAAGCAAAAGAGAGCCGTCTTCGGGCGGCTCCTTTCCAACAAAATGTTGGGGAAAGGATAAAATATGCTAACAGTAAAATTTGGAAAAAAGGAACTGAACATTAAATTCGGTTACGAAGCAACCGTAAAAAACAACATTATCAAGAAACTGGCAAGCCTTGAAAAGCAGGAAGACGGCATTGAATCCGTGAATAACATTCTCATGTTACTGCCGGAACTGATTCTTGTCGGTTTACAAAAATACCACTCTGATGAATACGGTTTCGACCCTTACAACAAAGAGCAGAAAGAAGCAAAGTTAAGCGAGGTTTATTCCATGCTTGATGATTATTTCGATTCTGAAGAATCTGACATTCAGAAATTATTTGCTGATGTGCAAGGAGAACTGCTTGAAAACGGTTTTTTAGCGAAGCTCCTGAAACAGGAGCAGGAGAAGAACTCCAAGAAAGCACCGGAGAAGTCAGAGAACTAACATGGGAAATATACTGTAAAGAAGTACGTCCTATGTGGCTTTTATGCACAAAAGGATACGGATTTACAGTAAAAGATATAGATTCTTCCTGCCCTGCGGATTTAGAGCCTTATGCAGAAGCGTACAAGCTAGAAATGAAGCAGAGAGACAGAGAAATGTGGATGTGGTGGGGAGAATATGGACTAGCAGCAACATCTGTTGCCGTAGACCATTGCCTAAACGGTCGAAAAGCACAATCGAAGTATATTGACAAGCCTATTATAGAACGTGCTGACATTGCTAATAATGAAAAAGAAATTCAGAAGCAAAGGAAAGCGTTCCTTGCAGGACTTATGGCAATGCAGGCTAATTTTGAATTATCACATCCCAAAAAGGAGAAACAAACATGAGTTTAACAGGAATTGATGTGTCCTCATACCAGGGGACGATTAACTGGTGGGCGGTAAAACAGAACGGTATTGATTTTGCTATTTTGAAAGTCATCCGTAAGGATTTGAACCCGGACAAGAAGTTTGAGGAGAACTGGAAAGGTTGTAAAGAGCACAATGTCCATGTGCACGGAGTATATGAATACGGATATATTACAACGGTTGCAAAATCACGATCTGATGCAAGAAGAGTGCTTACTATTCTTAATGGCAGAAAAGTGACAGTATATCTTGATGTTGAAGATGCCGTGATGAAAGGCCTTGGCAAAAATATTATTCCTATTATCAATGCTTACGGCAAGGTCATCACCGATGCAGGATTACAGTTCGGTGTATACACTGGGGAAAGTTTTTACAAGACATACATTAAGCCTTATGGCGGTGTGAGTTATCCCATGTGGATCGCACGGTACGGCAAGAATAACGGCAAGTGTGATGTGAAGTATCAACCGCAAGTACCGAACATGGTAGGATGGCAGTATACTTCTAAAGGGCGTGTAGGCGGCATTGCAGGAAATGTGGACATGAATGTATGGTACAAGGAGTTAGATGCCGTATATGAGGATTCTACAAGATATAGAAACCCTTATACAGAGCCGGAAAGACTTCTTTATTACAAGCGTCTGGCAATGATGAAGGGAAATGATGTCAAGTGGGTGCAGTACGAACTTGTAAGGAAAGGCTTTATGCCGTCTGTAAATGCGAAAGGTAAGACGAACATTGACGGATATTTTGGAAAAACCACTTCTGATGCAGTAAAAGCATTCCAAAAGAGTGTTGGAATCACTGTAGATGGAAAAGTCGGTGCGGTTACAAGGGCATATCTCAAAAAGTAATTTTAGGAGCGGTAGGTGTCACAGCTTACCGCTCTTTTTCTTGGAAGTGGCAGACACTTCCTTTTTTATTGCGGTAAAGGCGGTGCGATATGGCAGATATTGATAATCTTCAAATAAAAATCAGTGCGGATGCGAACAAAGCCAAAAATGCACTGGATAAACTTGCATCAAGTCTTACGAATTTTCAGAGAAGCTTGTCTATTGATACATCCAAACTGACAAGCATTTCTAATAGCATACAGAGTATCGCAAATGCCGCCAGTTCCATGAATACAAGCGGTATTAAAAATATCTCCACACTGACAAATTCCATTAACAGAATGGGGAAAATAGATGCAAGTGGATTAAGCAGAATTTCATCTGCACTGAAGACTTTTTCTGCTGACATGGCAGGAACTAAAGTAGATGGAGTAGGGGATATTGCGAGCATAGCATCTTCGATTTCAAGACTTGGAGGTGTGGCATCCGGCAGAGCAATCACGAACATTCCTTTGCTGGCAAAGAATTTGAAGCAGTTATTTACAACTCTTTCAACCGCTCCGAATGTCAGTGAGAACATTATCCGCATGACAAATGCGCTGGCAGGACTGGCATCTACTGGTGCGGCATCCGGAAGAGCGGCAAACTCTTTAGGACGTAATCTGAACACCTATACGGTAAGCGCAAGAAGAGCCACGAAAAGCACATTTAGCCTTGCTGCGGCTTTCGGCAGATTCTACGCAACATATTTCCTTGTGATCCGTGGAATTAAAAGTCTGTGGAAGTCCATAGAGGGAACTACGGACTATATCGAAGCATTCAACTACTACACGGTAGCATTCAATAAAGTCGGCAAGGAATGGGGCAAGGATTTTGAACAATTCGGTTACGACAATGCAGAAGATTATGCGCAGAGTTTCGGAAACCGTGTAAATGAACTGCTTGGCAAAATGTCCGGTCTGAAAGTAGATGTAGACGGTGGGCTGATTTCTGAAAGCGGAATGAAGAACCTGGGACTGAATTTACAGGAGATTACGCAGTACGCTTCACAACTTGCATCTATTACCAACTCTTTAGGGCAGACCGGAGAAGTTACTACGGCAATTTCAAAGTCCATGACAATGCTTGCCGGGGACATTTCATCTCTGTTTAACGTGGATTTCAGTACAGTCGCAACAAACTTACAGTCCGGTTTGATCGGTCAGTCAAGAGCACTGTATAAGTATGGTATTGATATCACAAATGCCACACTGCAGACTTATGCTTACAAATACGGCATTGAAAAGGCTGTATCTGAAATGTCACAGGCAGAGAAACAGCAGTTGCGTCTACTGGCAATCTTAGACCAGTCCAAGGTATCATGGGGAGATTTAGCGAATACAATCAATTCTCCAAGTAACATGATTCGCCAGTTTACTAACAACGTAAAAGAAGCTGGTATGGTACTGGGTCAGTTGTTTATTCCGGTATTGCAGAAAGTACTTCCTGTTATTAACGGTGTCGTAATTGCAATTAAGAGATTGCTTGTCAGTGTGGCAAATTTACTGGGAATCAAGATTGACTTTTCGTCATTCGGTCAAGGTGTATCCGGGTACAATGAAGAGTTGGAAGACACTGCAGATGCACTGGATAAAGTTGGTACAAGCGCAAAAAATGCTCAAAGCGGAATCAGAGCATTTGATAAATTGAAAGTTATTTCAATGCCAAAATCCAGTGGTTCCGGAAGTGGTGCTGGTGGAGCAGGAATTGACCTTACCAAAGAAATCATGGATGCTACTGCAGAGTACGAAAAAGTATGGCAGGAAGCATTTGACAAGATGCAGAATACAGCTCTTGGCTGGGCTGATAAGATAGAAAAACTTCTTGAGCCTGTGAAAAAGTTATTCAAAGATTTATTCAATGGTGATTTCTTTGAAGCCGGACAAGATTTATCCGGGATTGTAACTGGAATATTTAACTGGATGTCTGATGCTATTGCATCTGTAGATTGGTATCAGATTGGGCAAAACATAGGACAGTTTCTTGCTGGTATTGACTGGACTGCTGTGTTTACATCTGCCGGAAACTTCATAGAGACTGCCATAGATGCGGCTATCGATTTGTGGAAAGGAAGTTTTGATGCTGCACCGATTGAAACCACGATTATCACAGCAATAGGTCTTTTAAAGTTTACTGGTGTTGGAGATATCATATGGGGAAAAATATCGGACAAGTTATCAGCCAAAGTACTAGGATCAAGTATAGGAATAGTTCCGACAATTGCAATAGCTGCTGTTACTTGGGAGATTGGATTTAATGTAGGAAAATCTTTAGGGAAAGCATTGTTCCCAGAAGACGCAGAGTACTACGACAATTTTACGTGGTTTGGTGAAAATGGTTTTTTTGATACATTAAAAAATACTGATTTTACCACATTAAAAACTGCGTGGGATGATTTATACAAAGATATAACAGATAATGATTTGTATAGATTCTTGACAGGAACAATGTTGCTTCCAAAACATAGCACTCTTGATGATTTTGGAGATAAAATTGATTGGCTAATTGATAAAATAAAAAATACAAAAGTAGATATGTCAGATACTTTTGGTCTGTCATCTGCACTTATCAATATAGCACCACTTGTTGGAAACTGGTTTAATGAAAATGTATCTCCTTGGTTCACAAAGGAAAAGTGGCAAGGAATGGGTCAAACTATAGAGTCATCACTTTCTGAAAAATGGACTTCTTTTACAACATGGTGGAACCAAACAGGATTTTCAAGTTGGTGGAAAAAAATTTCAGAGCAGTTTGGACTAACAAAATGGAATAAATTGCTTGAAAACATTCCAACGGCGTTTAGAACAGCATTTAAAACAGCAGCTAATGTTGCAATAGCTCCTCTGAACCTTGTAATAAGTGGAATAGAAACCATGATAAACAATGCCATAGACCTTATTAATGGTTTGATGTCTGCAGCAAGGTTAATACCTAAAATTGGTGACGCAGTTCCGAATAATATACAACACATTAGTGTTGGAAGAATACCTACATTTGAAAAAGGTGGTTACGTTCCAAGCCGATATACGATGTTCATGGCAGGAGAGAACGGTATACCGGAGATTGCCGGAACAGTAGGTGGAAAAACAGCGGTTGCCGGTGGAGTTGAAATCACTGGAATCAAAGATGCTATTAATTCCACGGCACAACAGGAAATTGCACTTCTGAAACAGAATAATCAGCTACTGCAAGGAATCCTTGAAAAAGAGTTTGGAATAACAACCGATCAAATTGGAATTGCAGCAAGACAATACGGTCAAGAGCAATTTAACCAAAAACACAAGAATGTATATGTATTTTAACACAGACAGCACTCTGGATGGGTGCTGTCTATTTTTATGCAATGAGGCGGTGAGCGTATGTCAGCATATCAAGGATGGCTTTTAAAAATTGGAGATTACGTTATTGACCAGTCAAGATTTATAGCCGCTGAAAGTTATCAGCCAGCTGTAAATATGCAGGATGTAGACCCGTGGACTGATGCAAATGGATACGTACATAGAAATGCTGTGGAGCTAAAAGCATTAAGTGTTGATTTTTCCACGCCTGCAATGCTGACGGATGACGATTTGCAAGAGTTACTGTCCGGGATACGAAGCAACTTTATTGATGCAACGGAACAGGGGTGCAATATCACGGCATACATTCCATTTTTAGGTCAATATGTCACACAATATGGCTATATGGCTGATATAAAGCCTACAATCTACGGAACTTATGACGGAGAGATTAAATACAATCAGATAGAGTTTTCATTTGTCGGAGGTGTAGCGAATGAGTAACTATACCTATGCGGATTTGTTTGATAAAAGCGCATCCAAAAAGGAAATCACAATTGAAACAGAGGACAAGTCTGTAAAAATCACCAACAGCGAAATCCATTTTGAACAGTTTGAATTAAAAGAAATACTATGTGATGATGATTACCTTACATTTGGACAGTGCAATGCATCACAGTTAAAATTCAAAATTTCCAACGTGTTCACAAGCATGATTGGGAAACAGATAAATGTTTCTGCTGTGATTAATGGACATGTTGACGCACCGTTTATTTTCGGCAAATACCGTGTCATTTCCGATAAACCAACAGATGATAAGCGTTACAGGAATGTGACGGCATATGACGTTATATACGATATTGGAGAATCAGAAGTATCTTCCTGGTATAACGGATTGAAGTTTCCTCTGACTTTAAAGCAGTTCAGAGACAGTTTTTTTTCATATTTTGGTGTTGAGCAAGTAGCAGCCACATTACCTAATGACAGCATGGAAGTGGCAGAAACCATAAACCCAAGTGAACTTTCTGGCCAGACGGTCATGGAAGCAATCTGCTCAATAAATGGATGCTTTGGTCACATTAACCATGATGGAAAATTTGAATATGTTTTCCTTAAAGCAATAATATCCGGATTATATCCACAAAAAGGATTATATCCACAGAAAGGATTATACCCTAGAAAAGGTTCTGAAAAAGAAAAGGTTACTGGTGGAAAATACAAATCAGTTAAATATGAAGATTTTGTCTGCCAAAAAGTTACAAAAGTGCAGATAAGACAATCAGAAAATGATATTGGTGCAGTTTACCCGGATACAGAGATTACCGAGAACGACAACAGTTATATTTTGCAAGATAATTTCCTTGTTTATGGAATGGGTGCAGATGCCCTAGAAACGGTTGCAAGAAATCTGTATGAGGTTATTAAAGTTGTAAAATATAGACCTTATAACTGTGAAAAAATAGGAAATCCTTGTTTGAGCCTTGGAGAAGCAGTCAATGTATATACGGCTAAAGAAATCATAGAAAGCTATGTGTTGAGCAGAACATACAAAGGAATCCAACAACCGATAGACACCATATCTGCCACCGGAAAAGCACCAAAATACAGTGAACAGGTAAATGGAATTAACAAAAGTATAATTCAACTCCGCGGCAAGACTAATGAGTTGGAGCGTAATGTTGAAGAGACCCGGTCTGAGATAAAGGATGTTGAAAGTGGACTGGATACAAAAATTACACAGACAGCCGGGAAGATTGAACTTGAAGCAAAAAGGGCAATAGATGCAGAAGTAGAATTGGCGGCGGCAATCTCAGTTCAAGCAGACCAAATCAAGTTGAAAGTATCAAAAGGCGATGTCAGTTCTCAGTTAAGTGTTGAAAGTGGACAGGTAAGTATTTCTGGAAACCGTTTTGTATTGGAAGCAGATAACTGTAGCATATCAGCAGATGGAACTATAACAGCTAAAAACGCAGTAATGACTGGTAGTTTTAAGTCTATAGGGGAAGACGGAAGTTACACAGAAGTATCATCAGGTGAAATTAAATTTTATAACGAACTATTGCAAAGCACAGGATCTATAAAAGGATTGGGACAATATCTTACTATTGATGCTTCAATGGTAAGTGTAAGCGGAATTTTAGTGGTAGGAAATGGAGCAACATATGATTCACAATATGTAAAAAACATATCAACAACTTCTCAAATATTAGGCAGTAAGACAGTACTGACAAGTGCCACATTAAGTGTCACAAAAAATTATATAAATGGAACCGTATCAGATGTATCTTTGGTAACACAAACAGCCAATGTTGCTGATTATCCTGGACATAATGTTAATTTTATTACAGGAGTTTCATCACTTGGAGGTTTGCTCACTGCAACATCTGGAATTGTCACACTTATGACGTAGGAGATTTATTATGGTAAAAAAAATATTTATTCTTCAAACGATTATTGGAAAAACAATGAAAGAAGTAATGGAAGAAAGGCAAGAAATTCAGCAATATATAGCTTTTACCATTGGAATTTCCACGTTTACGGAAATAAATGCCACATTGTTTAGCACGGAAGATGGCGATGGTTTTGAAGAGTTTATGAAGCAACTTATTGACATGTCGGATACAGTGGTTGCACAGAGCGGATATGAGGTATCTGAACTGTGCAAAAATCTGTATGCATATGCAGAAGAGCAAGGAAAAGAAATCTATGTAAGGGAGAATTGATATGGCAGCAAACTTTGAGATTAAGAAATTAAAAAGCAACCTTGTGACAGTATTAAATCAAACACCGTTGCCTATCGAGGTGAAAAGGCTTGTACTGTATGAAGTGTATTCGGAGACTAAACAGTTATCAGATATGCAGATTATGAAAGAGGAAAGCGAGGTATCTGCAGATGGCGTTGAATAAGGTTTATACCAGAATTAACTGGGAAGATTATCCAAGTGAAAACACGGATTTAGATGCATACAATCTTAATCAGATGGATTCTGCTATTGATGCGTTGGACAACCGTATCATATCACAGGATGCCTTAAAAGTAGACAAGTCTGCAATAAACGGAAATATTGCTGATTGGACTATGGATGAAACAACCGGTGTTATTACTATTACAAAGTACAATGGTGAAAAAGTAATTTTTGACCTTAATATTGAAAAAATACCTGTCGAATTTTCCATGTCTGATGACGGAATCATTACCATGACTACAGAAGATGGAACACAGTTTACAGCTGATATTGGTTCTATGATTCCGGTGTTGACATTTGAAGATTCTGCAACCATAACTGTATCCGTGACTGGTACTGGAAAGAATAAGACTTATTCTTTTTCGATAAAAACAGGATCAGTAACAGATGATATGCTTCAGCCTAATTATTTAGCAGATATTAGAGTAGAATCCGCAAATGCATCTGCTTATGCGCAATCCGCAAATGCAAAATCTGTATTGGCTGAATCTTATGCCGTAGGTGGAACCGGAACAAGAGAAGGAGAAGATACCGATAATGCAAAGTATTATATGGAACAAGCAAAACAGCAAACAGGAGGAATACCAACAAAAGTTAGCGAATTAGAAAATGATGTAGGATACATTACAAAAAAAGTTTCTGATTTGACAAATTATTATGACAAAACAAGCGTTGATAAAAAAATAGATGCAATTCCTAAAACGTATTTGACAAACTATTTGACCAAAACTGGTGACGGTAGTAATTTGACTGCGGTGTTTGAAGAAGCAACAACTTTAGATGAATTAACGACAGGAGAAAAGTTATCATCTATTTTGGGAAAAATTAAACTGTCTGTAAAAAACCTTAAATCACTTATAGGCCTTATCGGAACTACCGATATTTCGACTATTGGTGACGGTACTATCACTGGGGGATTAAGTGATGTAAATAGCAAGTTAAGTGGTTTGAAATTTGCATCAATATCAACATCTGTTACTCTGCTAGTGACAAATAGACAGTCATTATTAGGATCTTTATCTGACTTTGGATTACCAAGTAATGCTAACGTATTTGGCGTGTTCGTAAACTGTAATTGGGCTGTTAATGTGCGTCTTGCAATTAATGGTAATTTTTATGCATATCAAATTGCTACTGTAAGTAATGACGCAACATTTACCCTAAATTTTGTTGTAGCATATAAATAGCCTAATTTGCCAAGTATGAGAAACTGGCAGAATAATACCGTTCTGTCGAAAGATTTAATATTACTACGCCATTAGATTTATTAATATAAAGCATGTGATTATCGCCATTTGTACCACCTGTTGCATTTGCTCTAACATACGCATTTTTAGGGTAATATGTCTTTGCAATATTGGTAATGATTAATGATCCGCTAGACTGCTCAGATGTAATTTGTACGCCTATTGTGACAAATACCCTGTTACCAATTTTGGAAATGCTATTATCGGAACTCCACGATACACAATTTACTAAAGTCAAATCGGCATCTTGGTTTAACTTGCCATTTACAGAAGCAGTCATAAAAAAATATTTGCGAAATAACAACAAAAAAGAGCATGGTGTAAAAGCCATGCTCTTAATCTATTTATCTGATTCCCCAGTCACCGTCATTGTTGACAAAACCAACCACATATCCTATCATGTCATCAATTATGTGTTCCGGAAGTATACTGTTCGGAGACATGAGCGAAACATATCTCCATTTTCTAACGCCATATTCTATTATATGGGTTTTTACGGCAATTTGTATCCCACCATTACTTGTTACAATACATCGTTCACCGTCTTGTGGTTCCCGATCCGCTGCAAGGAGAACAATTTCCCCAGGCAGATAAAACGGCATATAGTAGTCACAGGGAATTTTCAAACCGATATAAGTCTTGGATTTTATATCTTCCGGTAATTTGTCTATGCAAATAGGTTCTACAGCGTTTGTGGTGGCTATAATTCCATTCACAAGTTGCGGTTTAAGGACAGAAATATACTTGTGTGATTTTTCAAGACTGGAATAGATTTTATCTTGGTGACGGATGGAGTAGCGGATAAGGTACAGAGAGTGTTCCGGCAGACTGCGGCATATCTTGACAGATTCCAACATCTTATCTTCCATAGTACCACAGCCTACCAACTCATCTACGCTGATTGTAACTTAACAGAATATCTGACAAAAAGGACATTCTAACGTGAGACCATCCGTGAAGAGGTGGGAAATGACGGGAAACCCCGTGAAATCAAGGTTTGTGGCGAATTTCATAGAGAAAAAATGAAGCATCTTTGACAGCGAATTTGAGAATAAGCTGTTTCGGATGCTTTTTTTGTGCCCTTGGAAGGGAGGGAAGTGGATAGAGTGCTTGGAAGCATTGGTTTTACTTGGTTTTTGAGCACTTGTTCTATCCACAACACCTCAAAGTTAGGTTGTAAGGACATTATACATCAGGCATCCTCTTCTGAAAATAGGTCAAGCGTTATAACGTGGCGTTATTGCGTTACTGATTAAGTGTTGTCAATGTGCGTGTTTGTTTCGTAAAGTCCCATAAAATAAGGGTTTTTTGAAAGTAACGCTTTGAAAAAAAGGCGTTACTCAATGCAATCAGTACACGGAACAGGAGAGCCGGGACTGGATGCAATCAAAGTGACAAATTGGAACCTTGCAAATAAAGTTGTCACTTTGGCTTATTTTCAAGGAAAAATGAACTTTTTCGGGAATTGCTTCCCTAAAAAGCAAAGTGACAATAAAAGGGTTACAAGTAACCCAAAAAAGCATAAAAAAATCAGCCAACCATGTCACCATTTTCTGTACCCATCAATCCGGATGATTTTGCAGTCACATCTCTTTCTTTTTTCACCTTCCGGAGCTTTAGTTGCAATAAGCCCATGAGTTCCTCTTTGTCATCTTCAGGAAGCTCCCGGAAACCATTCAACAGCTCCTCTTCCAATTTGCAGATATTGGACTTCTGCATATTGGAAGATATTCCGGTTGCCAACCAATTCATATCACACTCTAACACTTGTGAAAGCTTATAAAATGCAATAACGGAAGGCGTAGTTTTTCCGTTTTCGATTTTGCTCAATGCTCCTGAAGTGATGTCACATCTCTCATATATGTCTGTTTGAGAGAGTTTCAATTCTTTTCTTCTTGTTTTAATACGTTCACCAATTCCCATCATATCTAATTCCATGATGACCTCTCTTTCTGCAAATTGGAATATATATTCTTCCTGAAAGCAGAAAAAGTGTTGACATTCTGCAAATAGGAAGATATAATAAACCTTGCAAGGGTTACTTGTAACCCACTAATCCAAGATAAATCATATCAAAAAACTTAGTAAATCTCAATAGTCGGAGTTCTCCGGCACAAAGAAAGTCACCCGGTTCAGGGTATCAGAAAATGGAACTATGAAGGAATGAAGGAGGTGCAGGATGCAGAAGCAGGAATTTGAGGAAAGAATTGAAAGAACTGTCACGGATGAGCAGTACAAAGTGATTGAAGAAGTCTACATGTGGCATCCATCTATCCGGAACACATCCGGCAAAGATGAAGTTGCTGAACTGTATAAGAGCTTTGGTATGACAATCTTCCATGACATGCTTCCAAGAGCAAAGAAAGCCCATGAGCTTGATGAGCTCCTCCGGAACGCACAGAGAGAAGTGCAACGGATACAGGAAGAGATAGAAGAGCTGTCCTGTCCTACTTTAAGAGTTGAAGAATGAGACAGTGGCATCAGGGAAAGGAAGGTTTTATGAAGGTAACAAGGATACAAGACAAGTATAACCCGGACAAGGTTTGGATGATAAAGCGGTACCTGTGCGGTACATTCTATGTCAATCAGGAGATTAAGGGGCAGAAGTTCTATGACCGTGATAGAAGGATGACAAAGCGGATGCTTGTCAGTATCGGAGTTTTAGCTTGAAGCCCTGATGTTCAAATATATAGAGAGGAGATGAGGCATTTGCTGAACCTGTCAAGTGATGAAATGGAAGCATTGGTTGAGCACAGAGAGAAGTTGGATGCAGAGCTTGAGCAGCTCCGGGAGAACCGGATGGAGCTTGAGGCAGAGATTGAGGGAAAGGAAAACGCTCTCAATATAATTGACAAAATTATAGAGGGGACGGAGGTGAGCTACTGATGAAGAACGGAAAGGCTCCCACAAGGGAACAGAAGAAGATAATGAAGGCTCATGGATTGGTGCCGGAGAATTGGCTTGTGGTCAAGAACCTTCCGGACTCATTGGAAGTAGTGAGCCGGGTATCTCTGAAGAAGGTTGGAGGAAAACCAAAGACAAGGACTATATCAAAGAGCCTGTAATTGGTTGGAAAGGTAGGCTGTAATGGAGAAATACAAGGATAGTGATGTGGAGTTGATGTCAATACTCCTGAAGCTTCAGGAACAGACAAGCCCCATCAGGATGTCCATAGGATACACAGTAGGCGGCACAGTCCGTCAGGGTATCATCCTGTATGAGGCGGCTCCAAAAGTCATTGAGACCCTTATAGAAAAAGGATACACCTGTGACCTGAATGGTTGCGGTATGAGGGTATACAAGCTGTGATGTGAGGTGAGCAGATGGCAACAAAGCAGACGAGACTGACACCCTTTGGGCGGAAGGTCAGGAAAAGGCTCATAGACAAGAATATGACACAGGTGGAGCTTGCTGCTTTGCTTGGATGCAATAAGCAGTACATCCATAAGATTTTAGTCGGTGAGCGTAGTGGAAAGAAATACATTGAGGCAATATCAAGGATACTGGATATTGAGGTAGCAGCATGAAGGAGGTGAGCTGATTGGCTGAAGTATATGTCACATTGGGAGAAGCTGCTGAACTGGAAAGAGTTAAGTACAACACAATGGTCAAGAGGGTATTAAGGAAGCAAGAGTCCTTTGTGACCAAGACCGAGAAGTCAGAGAATGGCGGAAAAGATGTGGTACTTGTGGCGGTCTCCTCACTTTCAAAGCAGGCAAGGAACGCATGGAAGGAACGGGAGAAGCTGAAATCTTTCACGGAAGAATTTCCGGACAAGAAAGAGGATGAGCAGAAGCCGGAAGTTCCATGGTATGTGAATACAGATGTTGATTGGTACATTGAAAACTACAAGGAGAGATACTACAAGGCTGTGGAGCTTGGGAACGTGGTCAGAAAGTTCCTTCAGTATGACGAAGGAGACCGGACAAAGTACGCTGAAGAGTTTGCACAGAAGTATCTTGGAAAAGGTCAGAGAACACTCTACCGATACACCAAGGCATACCTTGAAGCATCCGCATGGGCGGACAAGCTTGAGAAGGAAGACGGAGCAGGGCGTGAGTTCTTCAAGGTTCTCTGCCTGTGCCGGAAGCCAAAAGAAACCGGATGCTTTCCAAGTATCAAGCCGGAGGTCAAACAGGTTATCAAGAATATATGGTTCAATGAGGACTTTGCCCGAAACCAAGGAACCCGTGAGATGCTGTATGAGAAGCTGACAGCCATTGCCAATATCAACAAGTGGGAGAAGATACCATCCTATCAGACGGTGACAAGGTACATCAGTTACCTCATGGAGGATGAGGGGATGAGGAACGCTTGGTTCCTTGCATCCCGTGGTACCCGTGAGTACAAGAATAAGGTCATGGTGAAAGGAAGCAGAGACACCAAGGGGCTTCAGGTGATGCAGATTGTCATGGGTGATGAGCATACCTTTGACTGTTGGGTGAGCTACAAGCAGCCTAATGGCAAGGTTATAGCCATCAAGCCACACTTGGCTGCATGGGTAGACATGAGGAGCAGGGTCATCATGGGAGATGTGATGTGCAAGGATGCCAACTCTGACATCCTGAAGCAGAGCCTACTCAAAATGATATATTCAGAGCCGGGCGGAGTTCCGGAGTATCTCTACATAGACAATGGTAAGGACTACACAGCCAAGACCATGACAGGAAGAGACAGGAATGACCGGAGCGGCATGAACTTTGACAATGAGACAATGGGCTTCTACAAGAGTATAGGCATCAAGGATGACCACAGGGCTCTTCCTTATGAGCCATGGAGCAAAGGTCAGATTGAGAGGTTCTTCCGTACCGTGTGCAATAAGTTCACACGTTGGATGAAGTCATACACCGGAACACTGACAGGCTCAAAGACCTCTGACAAGGTGGATAAGGACATCAAGCGGATGCTTGAGAGAGGAGAACTCCTGACACTGGAAGAGTTCTATGAGAAGTGGCATGAATGGCTCACAACGGTCTACATGCACACGGAACACTCCGGACTGAAGAAGATGGGAGAGACTTATAAGAAGCCTTATGACTGCTTTATGAATGAGGACAGATACTTCAAGGCGGCACCGCCTAAGAGCTATGCAACCATGCTGATGATGAAGTCAGAGAACGTGCTTGTCCGTAACATTGGCATTACCAAGTGGGGATATGAGTACCGCTCTGATGAGCTTTGTGACTATATCGGGCGGAAGGTTGACATCAAGTATGACCCGGATGATATGGCTGTCCTGTATGTCTTTGACCAAAAGGGCAAGCGTATCTGTGAAGCATATTGTCAGGAGCTTCTTCAGATAGCTCCGAAGGTTACACAGAAAGCTCTTGAGGAGCACCTGAAGATGCAGAAGAGACAGCAGAAGCGTGACCGGGAAAGACTTGAAGAGGCAAGGAGACCGTTTGAGGAACTCAATGAGCAGTATGTTGGCTTCAATGAGACTACAGGTGGTATTGAGCTGATGATAGGTGGAAAGAAGCAGGAGAAGGCTGCAAAGGTCATCACGATACCTACAGACAGAACCTATCAGCAGGGCTTCAGAGCCGAGAAGAGAGAAGAGCCTGAAGCGGACAGCGAATACATGAGCAGGCAGGCAGAAAACGCCCTCAAGAAGCTTAGAGCTATAGGAGGATGATATGGTCAGGATGATATTGATTGGAGCTGCCCTTGTGGTTATGGCAGTTATAGCATTGGTTGAATTGGCGTGGTTGGCATTTTCGATTGCGGCGGCGTACTTGGAAAATATGAAATAAGGTTGAAGGAAAGGAAGGTTGTAAACATGGAAGCATTGAATACCTACAAAACAGAGAAGACATTGGCAGAGCAGATGAATGAGAGACTGGCGGAGATGAAGATGACGAAGGCAGAGGCAGCTCTCAAGATGAACTACTCAAGAGCAGCACTTAGTCAGTACCTCAATGGGAAGTATGCAAGTGACCCTACAGAGCTTGAGAAGAAGGTCAGAGAGTTTCTTGCCGCTACCGGAGGCGTTGCTGAAGGTCAGGAACCGGAGAACAGCGTACCTACAGGAGCAGGCACACTCAAGAAGAAGGTGGAGTTCTTTGAGAGCAGAGACTTTGTGCAGACCATTGGTGTGTGTCAGGCATGTCAGGAGTACATGGGGCTTGGGATAATCGTTGGAAAGTCCGGTCAGGGAAAGACACACGCCCTGAAGAAATATGCAGAGCTTCCAAGGGTGGCATACATTGAGTGTGATGACACAATGGCTTGCCGGGACTTGGTGGAAGCCATTGAGAACGGTATAGGACTCCCAAAGGGTTACGGTGGAACGATATGGAGCAGAGTCAACCGCATCCGTGAGTTTTTCAATACCAATGAAGGGTTCCTACTCATCATTGATGAGGCAGACAAGCTCATCAACAAGTACACACAGAAGAAGATGGAGATACTCCGTGGTATCTTTGACCAGTCGAATGTAGGCATTGTCATAGCAGGAGAGCCGAGACTTGAGACAGAGCTGAAGGGCAATCTTGCCCGGTTTGCTAACAGGATGGACTTCTACTACAAGCTGAAGGGACTGTCAAAGAATGAAGTAGTTGACTACCTTGAAGGATATGAGGTGGATGAGGCTGCCATGGGTGAGATGATAAGCCGGGCAACCAACACACAAAGCGGATGCTTCCGTCTGTTGGACAGAACGCTCAACAACGTGCTCCGTATCCTGAAGCAGAAGGGTGAGACCCGTATAACCATGAAGATTGTGAGTGAAGCATCCAACATGATGATGTTGTAGGAAGGAGAGAGTTCTATGAAGGAGATTAAGATTGCACTTAGTGGAGAGAAGGAAGAGCAGATTGCTCAACATATTATGAAGAGCGTATATGAAGCAATCAATGAGCATGGATACTGTGACATCAATCTGTGTGCAGATACTATCCCGGAGCCTAGAAAGGATATACAGATACCTACATTCCTGACGCAGTATGCAAGAGGCGGAGTCATTGAGAATGGGAACGATAAGAGAAAGAGAGGATAGTATGGCAGGAAATACATCACAGCCAAGTATCAAGAGGGTGTGGGGGATTGCCAAGAGTCCGGAGCTGAAGCTCACGGATGAGGAGCTGCATCTTCTTGTTCAGGCACATACAGGAAAGGACAGTATCAAGGCTCTCAACAAAAGGGAGCTTCAGACTGTCATCCGTGTACTTGGTAACATGAAGGACTCTGCTAAGAAGTCAGAGCGTGGAAGGAACCGATACAGCGGAAGTGAAGTCACAGAGAACCAACGGAAGAAGATATACAAGCTCACACAAGAGCTTGGATGGGACAAGCCTGCAAGGGTCAATGGAATGTGTCAGAAGATGTTTGGTGTCAGTGCGGTTGAGTGGCTGAACTATCAGCAATGCTCAAAGCTCATTGAAGCTCTGAAGAGTATGTTGAAGAGGCAGAAGGAGAAGGAGGAGCAGGATGAGGGATTGCAAGCTAATAGTGACAGTCAGGGATGACAAGGTCAACTTTGAGGGACAGGACATCAGTGTTGAGGAGTTGGCACAGATAGCAGGCTTCCTTCAGGTGTTCGTTGGCATGGAAGGTCTGAAGCGTGGACTGGATATGGATGATGTGAAGAACAACATGCTTGACATCCATCTTGCTGCAATGGAAACGCTAGAGGAACAGCTCCGGGCAGGAAAACTTGACCCGGATGACAGCTCATAAGAGGAAGGAGTGGTATATAGTGGCGAAGAATAAACGGTTGACCAATAAGGAGAAGCAGGCAAGGGCAGAGCTCAAGAAGAGGATGCAGGACAAAGGGGTGCTTCCTCCGGATAAGCCGAAGCTGAACCGGAAGAAGTTCATTGATGAAGCAAGGGAAGAGTGGAATGGCAGAAGTAGTGACTGCTTTATATGGGAGCATTACCTCATGGATGCCATCTCCTACATGCTTTGTCAGAGAGAAGGGATGAGCTCAAGAGCCTCACTTGAGGCTGTAGGAGCTGCCAAAGTTCTGAAGCTTGCCATCAGGCTCCGTGAGTTCTCTGAAGAGGTCAGGGAAAAGGGTGAGCATGAGTACAAGTTGGTTGACCAGTACAACTATATCAAGGACATCTTGGATGCCTAGAAAGGAGCAGACAAATGAGTACAGCTTACAAGAAGATGACAAGCCACGGGTCAATCAGTATCCCGGTGGCAATGAGGAGAGAACTTGGCATTGAGCCAAAAGACCCTATGATTGTGGAAGAGCATCAGGGTGAAATCAGAATAAAACCGTACACGCTCCGTTGTAATTTTTGCGGAACGACAGAGGATGTGCATGAGTTTCATGGGAAGGGTATCTGTGAAGCCTGTGCAACAAAAGCATTTGAGAAGTTAGGAGGAGGACAGTAATGGAACAGCAGACAGTGAAGAGCATGACCAATGAACAGCTCATTGGAGCATGTGTGTGGCTTGACCGTGAACAGAAGAAGAGCCGGGCTATGATGAACAGCTACAAGGCGGAGCTTCAGGCTAGAGGATTGGCTATCATGGAAGACCACAATGTGAAGTATGTGAAGTTTTACGGTGATGAGGGTAGTGCTGCCATCACAGACAGCATGAGCCTTGACATCCTGAACCCGGACAAGCTGAAGGAGCTTGTGGGTGAGGGAGTATACAAGATGAAGGTCAAAGAGGAGACCAAGACAACCTACAAATTTGACAGCAAATTTGAGAAGGCTATGAAGGCAATCTTCACAGGTGACTACACCTTTGAGACCACACTTGAGGAGTTCCTTGATGAAATGAGCATCAAGCCGGATGACAAGCAGAAGAAGCTCCTCCTGAAGAAACTGAAGGGAGAGTTTGAGAAGGACAAGGAGACTCTCATCTCTGTATTGGTTCCTGAAGGGGAAACAGTTCCGGACTTTGACGTGGAGCTGTGGTACATCTACCGTATCAAGAACGGGGAACTCATCAAAGCTTTTCTTCCGGAAGAGATGATTGATGCCATCATTGAGGGCATCCGGAAGAGCATCTTTGTGGAGACCAAGACATCCATCACATTAGACTATGATGACACGGAAAAGGAGGACTAATCATGGCAGAACAGAGCAAGGACATCCTTAGTGAATACACCAAGGACATAAATCCGGAGCAGAGAGCAGAGCTTCAGGAGAAAGTAAGCAACATGACGGAAGAGGAACTCAAAGAGTTCCGCAATAGTTTAGACCCTGACAGCATGGGATTTTTTGGAGAGGAGAGTGTGTAGAAATGGCAGCACCAAAGATTGAGAAGCTCCTGACCCCGTACAATTTCACAAATAAGGATAACGCAGGGCGTATCAAGTACATTGTTATCCATTATGTAGGGGCTCTTGGAGGAGCAGAGGCAAATTGTAAGTATTATGCAAGTAAGTATCTTGGAGCATCAGCACACTACTTTGTAGGCTTTAATGGAGAGGTATGGCAGAGTGTTGAGGATGAGGACATTGCATGGCACTGTGGAGCAAGCAGCTATAAACATGCAGAGTGCAGGAATAGCAACTCTATAGGCATTGAGATGTGTGTCCGCAACAAAGGAAGTCAGTCAGCGGAAAGCAAGGATTGGTACTTTGAAGAGGCAACTGTCAATGCTGCCATTGAACTGACTAAGTATCTGATGCAGAAGTATGGAGTTCCTGCTTCCAATGTTATCCGTCACCATGATGTGACCGGAAAGATATGTCCTAATCCGTATGTGTATAATTCGACAAAGCACACATGGGATGCCTTCAAGAAAGCTATTTCAGGAGGGACAGAGCAGAAGGACAGCATGACCAAGATAACCGGAAAATCTGAAGCTACAGCGGAGCAGATGACAGCATACATCAAGGCAAAGAATGGCAGCGTTGCACAGAGCGTACTTGATATGATACCTCTGTATCTGTCTGAAGGTGAAGCGGAGAATATCCGTGGTGACATTGCATTTGCACAGAGCTGTCTTGAGACAGGCAACTTCACCTTCTCCGGAAGTGCTGTGGAGCTCTCACAGAATAATTTCTGTGGTATGGGAGTGACACAGAACGGAGAGACAGGAAACAGTTTCAAAACGCCACAGCTTGGCATCCGGGCACAGATACAACACCTCAAGGCATACGCCAATACAACGAAGCTGAAGCAGGAATGTGTTGACCAACGCTTTGACCTTGTATCCCGTGGATGTGCTCCTTATGTGGAGTATCTTGGAATACAGGAGAACCCGAAGAGCAAAGGATGGGCGGCAGGAGCTGGATATGGTGAAAAGATACTGAAGATACTGGATGCAATTAAGGAAACCGGAAGCAGTCAGGCAGGAGATGGAAGTCCGAAGCCGGATGAGACCAAGAAGGATGATGACTTCAAGGAGTATCTCATCACAACCACATGTGATGTGCTGAACATCCGCTCCGGTGCAGGAACGGATAACAAGGTGGTAGGAGCTATCCGTGAAGTGGCAGGAAAGAAGAACAAGTACACCATTGTGGAGGAAAAGAACGGATGGGGCAGATTGAAGTCCGGAGCCGGATGGATAAGCCTCTCATACACCAAGAAAGCCTCATAATAGTAGGAAGGAGGCTATAATGGTAGCAGATGAACTAACAAGAGCCCTCATTGAAGAGACCACATTAGAGGATATTTCAGAGAACTACCGCCCTGTGGTGGACATCATAGGGATTGAGAAGTTCATTGAGCTTAGTGAGTATGCCAAAGGAGATGAGCTCTATTTTCCAAAGACAGAGAACATCATAGCTCCGGCAAGAAACAGGCGTATCAAGAAAGAGTGGAACGGATACAACTCAAAGGAGCTTGCAGAGAAGTATAATCTGACAACCAAGCAGATAGGAAACATACTGAAGGATGAGCCAATGATAGGACAGATGAGCATTTTTGACATGAATAATGATGATTGATTTTCCGAAAATGTTTCCCCTAAAGAGTCTTTCATAATGAGTATAAGATAAGAGCATGTACTTAGTACATGCTCTTATTGTTTTGTGCATTATTCTCAAAAAAAATGACAGAAAAGGAGTGGTTTGTATGACGAATTTTACAGTGGATGTATCACAGATTGTCCTCTTTATCGGTGTGATGGCGTTTATCGTCTCCATCATTACGGAGGCACTCAAAAAGTGGACATGGTTTGACAAGAAGGTGCCTACAGCCCTGACGGTCATCATCCTGTCCCTCATCCTCTGCCCGGTCTGCCTGTTGGGACTTGCGGCATATTATGGGGTAGCCATTGAGTGGTTCATGGTATTTGCATCATTCATTGCTGCCTTCATTGTGGCGTTGGTGTCAATGGATGGATGGGAAAGGGTCACAGAGCTTGCAGAAAAGCTCATCAGAAAGAAGTAGCCTATGGATTATGTTATCACGTTCTCTGATGTGATGGCAGGGGTTATCACTCTTGGGCTTGGAGTGATAACCTTCTTCATCAAGGGGTGGTTCAACAACCTCAAGAGCAGCACAGAGGAGATAAAAAAGCAGATTAAAGAGAATGATGACAAAGTAAATAAGAGAATTGACAAGTTGGAAGAGGAGACAGACCGGGATATAGCGAACATCAAACAGGAACTCAATGATATAAAGGGTGATTTTGCTACCACGTTTGTACTCCGTGAAGACTTCTTCCGCTCCATGAACGGAGTGGAGGACAGAATGAGGAGCATTGACAGCAAGATTGACAAGCTCCTAATGCAGAGTAACAGAAAAGAGTGAGGTGAACAACGTGAATGACTTAGAAAAAGCAGAAATCAAGCAGAACAAGGCAATCAGGGGATACATCATCCGGTGCTTGGTGAAGGGATACAACAACACAGCCCTCACAAGGCAGTTATCCAATGCCATGATAGCAGCCGGGCTCATCATATCCCCGGACATCAACAAGTATCTTGATTATCTTCAGGGAGCCGGATACATCGAATTTACCGAGGAAAAGGTCACAGCCTACAATGCCTATGCCAATGATGCAGTCATCAAGCTCACCAAGGAAGGCGTAGACCTTGCGGAAGGTACGATTGAAGACAATGGGGTTGATATTTGATGGGTGATAAGAGAACCAAGCAGAGAATAACCTCAAAGATTGATGAGCTCCCTGAAGACTTGCGGATGAAAGTGGATGTGATGCTTGCTGACACATCCAATACCTATGAATATATTAGCCAATTCCTGAAGGGAGAGGGCTATGACATATCAAAGTCCAGTGTAGGCAGATATGCCACCCGGACAAATAACGCCATGCAGAGGCTTCTTGAAGCACAGGCACAGACTGACAGGCTGATACAGGTGGTGAAGGAGAACCCGGAAGCGGACTACACGGAAGCTGCCATACTCTTGACCATGAACGGGCTCCTGAACAAGGTGGCAACCGCAGAGGAAGAGTTCAATGAGATGCCACTTGATAAGGCAGGAAGGCTCATTGCTTCACTGTCCCGGACAAAGGTATATAAGGACAGGGTGAAGCAGGACATGAGAAGGAAGGCTGACATTGCTTTCCGTGAAATGGAGTCCGAGATGCTGAAGGTCATCAAGCAGGATGAGAAGTCAGCAGCACAGCTCAAGGAGATCCTGGCAAAAGCAAAGGAGCGGATGATGGAAGATGATTGATATTGACAACTGGATGAGGGAGCTTGAGGAAGAGGAAGATATAGAAATCAAGAACAATGAGGAGTATCAGACCAAGCTCTTTGAGGAATATGTACTCCGTGGGTCAGACCATCAGGAGGAAAGAAGAAAACTGAATGAGAGGTATCTGTCCGGGGAGGAGCTCATGGGAGAGCATGGACTTAGAAAAGAACTTGCTGCCTTTGACATGTCATATTTTGGAAGGGCGTATCTTCCACACTACTTCATCCGGAAGTCACCACACTTCCATGAGGAGCTTGATGAGATATGGAGCCGGGGAGTAATGAAAGGAAGGAACCCTCTGAAGGAAGCAAAGGTCATATCAAGACTGAAGGGCTCCCGTCAGGTGGTGGCAGCTCCCCGTGGTCATGCAAAATCAACCAACTTCACATTCAAAGACAGTCTCCATGCCATCCTGTACGCATACAAGCACTACATTCTCATCCTGTCAGACTCTTCAGAACAGGCGGAAGGCTTTCTTGATGACATCAAGACAGAGCTTGAGGACAATGCAAACATTATCATGGACTTTGGCTCCCTGAAGGGAGACAAGGCATGGAGAACCGGAGTGATACTGACCAAGACAGACATCAAGGCGGAGGCAATAGGCTCCGGAAAGAAGGTCAGAGGTAGAAGACACCGGAACTGGAGACCTGACCTCATTGTACTGGATGATATTGAGAATGATGAGAATGTCAACACACCGGAGCAGAGGCGTAAGCTGAAGAATTGGTTTGACAAAGCAGTATCAAAAGCAGGGGATACCTACACAGACATCATGTATATAGGTACCATACTCCACTATGACTCCCTGCTCAACAATGTGCTTCAGAACCCAAGATATAAGACCAAGAAGTACAGGGCTGTCATATCAGAGGCAGTCAATACAAAGTTGTGGGATGAGTGGGAAAGCATCTACACCAACCTCTTCAATGAGAACCATGAGGAGGATGCAAGGACTTTCTATGAAGCCCATGAGGAAGAGATGCTCCTTGGAGCTGAAGTCCTTTGGGAAGAGAAGCTGTCCTACTATGACCTGATGGAGATTAAGGTATCCGAAGGTACAGCATCCTTCAATTCAGAGCTTCAGAATGACCCGATTGACCCGGAGAGTGCAACATTCAATCCTGAATGGTTCGATTATTATGAACCGGAGCTCATGGACTTCTCAAGTCCGGAGTTCGTCTTTGTAGGTGCAAATGACCCGTCACTTGGAAAGAATAAGAAGTCAGATACAAGCTCCATCATCAACCTTGCCCTGTCTACCAAGACCGGGTACATGTATGTGGTGGATGCCTCCGTAGAGAAAAGGAAGCCGGATGTCATCATTGAGGATGTGTTTGAGATGAACCGGAGACTGAAGAGGGACTGCAAGAAGGGCTTCTACAAGTTTGGTGTGGAAGTTGTCCAGTTCCAATACTTTTTCAAGGAGGTCATGGCTGCAAAGTCAGCCGAGGAAGGAGAGTATATCCCGATAGAGGAGATACAGTCAACGGTCAACAAGGTACTCCGTATTGAGTCATTGCAGCCTGTCATCAAGAACAAGTACCTGAAATTCAACCGGGAGCACAAGACACTCCTGAAACAGCTTCAGGAGTTCCCTATGGGAAAGAATGATGATGCTCCTGATGGTCTTCAGATGGCGGTGCAGCTTGCACAGACAGTCAAGGCGGTAGCATCAAAAACAAATTACAAGACAGTCCTCCGGAGACGTTTCCGGATGGGTAAAGGTGCCTACTAGGAGGTGTGATACAGCATGGCAAAAAGAAAGAAAAGGAACCGGGGCGGAGGAGTACCCTTCAATCCGGATGTAGATACAGGAACAAAAAGACCCGTGACCGCAAGAGTGGCGGTTGGGGATGTCAATGACAAGTTCTCTGATTATCCATCCAACGGACTGACACCACGCAGGCTTGCCCGTATCTTTCGGGAAGCTGATGAAGGGAATGTCAGGGCACAGATGGAGCTCTTTGAGGAGATGGAGGAAAAGGATACACACCTCTTCTCACAGATGCAGACAAGAAAGCTTGCTGTGACGGGTCTTGATTGGGAAGTGCAGCCATTCTCTGAAGATGAGATTGACAAGGAGATAGCGGACTTCATAGATGAGCAGCTCAAGGGAATTGAGAACTTTGATGAAGTGCTCATTGATATGTTGGATGCCATTGGAAAGGGTATCAGCATCATGGAGCTTGCATGGACAGTAGAGGATGGAAGGAATGTCATTGAGGATATTGAGTATGTGCATCCTAAAAAGCTTGTGTGGGATAGTACCACGGATGAGCTGAAGGTATGCACAAGAGAGTATCCTTCCGGTGTGGAGCTTCCGGAGAATAAGTTCGTAGTACATAAGTACAAGGCAAAGTCAGGACACGCAAGCCGGGCAGGAATTATGAGGGTTGTCTCATGGATGTACCTGTTCAAGAACTATGACATCAAGGATTGGGTGAGCTTCTGTGAAGTGTTCGGTATGCCGCTCCGTCTTGGTAAGTATGATGCTTCTGCATCAGAGAGTGACAAGAAGCAGCTCATGGAAGCCATCATCAGTCTTGGAACGGATGCAGCCGGGATTGTGCCGAGCTCCACAATGATAGAGTTCATTGAGTCACAGAAGACCACAAGCGTAGAGATATATGAGAAGCTTGCCCGGTATTGTGATGAGCAGATAAGCAAGGCAATCCTTGGACAGACACTCACATCAGACAGTGGCGGAGGCTCTTATGCACAGTCAAAGACCCATAACGAGGTCAGGCATGACCTGACTGTAGCTGATGCAAAGTCATTAGCTGTGACAATCCGCCGGGACATTATCAGACCGCTTGTAGAGTTTAACTATGGAAGTGAAGCAAACATACCATTCTTTGGCTTTGACTGCCATGAGGTGGAAGACCAGAAGGAAGTAGTTGAAATATACAAGACACTTGCCTGTGATATGGGGCTTGAGATACCAAAGAGCCACATATACAAGAAATTCAACATACCGAAGCCGGAAAACGGTGAGGAAGTCCTGAAGCCGCCGCAGGCAGGAATGATGACAGCACAGCAGCAACCAATGGAAACAACGGAGGAGCTGAAGCTGAAGCAGGAAGAGGGACAGGCAGAACAGAGACAGGTGGACACAATCGTCTCCATTGCTAATAAGCAATCAGAGGACATCTTCCGGGAGATGATGAAGCCTATTTTCAAAATGATTGACAAAGCGGAGGACATGGATGAGCTGCAAAAGGTTCTGAAGGATGAAAAGAAGCTCCGTGAGTTGTATCAGGATATGGAGAGCCCGGAGCTTGAAGACCTGATACAGCAGGGCATCTATCTGTCACACCTGATAGGGAGGTCAATGGACTAATGGATGTATTGTATGGACTGACAAAGGACTTTGTCTTCAAGGAGGCGGTGGCGTTCCTGAAGGGGAAGAGAACACTGACAAGTGAAGAGTATAAGATGCTGTCTGATGAGAGCCGGGCAAAGGCTTTCACGGTGTCAGGATATACAAGTCTTGAAGTCCTTCAGGAGTTTCTTGACTGCCTGACAAAAGCAGCAGAAGAAGGAACCACCAAGGAGCAGTTCCTGGAAGATATGAACAGGTTCCTTGAGGAGCATGGATATGAGGGCATCAATCCTTGGAAGTGTGACAACATCTTCAGGACTAACATGCAGACCGCCCTCAATGCAGGACACTATAAGAGCATGACAGATGAGACCACAATGAAGCTAAGACCATATTGGAGATACCGGACAGCCGGAGACGGACATGTGAGAGAGTCACATGCAGTCATGGAAGGAAGAGTGTACCGGGCAGATGACCCTATATGGGATGTATGGTACCCACCCAACGGGTTCCGGTGCCGCTGCATGGTGGTGAGCTTGTCAAAAAAACAGGTTGAAAGGATGGGATTGCATGTTGAAACAGAGGCACCGTATGATGTGGACTACTCCACCGGAGAGATACTCACAAAGTTTCCTGACAAGGGCTTCTCCAATAACCCGGCAAAGACCGTATGGAAGCCGGACATGACCAATATATCTCCGGAGCTTAGGAAGATGTTTAGGGAGAGAAAACAGCCGGAAGATGGTGAAACAAAATGAGAGCCTTTTTAAGAGGCTGTGAGTGTTCGGATAGGTAAATCTAAGGATATTTACATTGAGAAGCTCTAAGGGGCGTTATAACGCGTTATAACGCTATCAGAAAGCAAAGGAAAGAGGTGAGCGGATATGGCAAAGCTGATTGCATGTGCCGGACAGGGCGTGGAGCTCTCCGGTGTGCCTACAGAAATCAAAATACTTCCCCTTGGAAGAGTACATTCCCAAAAGGGGGACTTCAATGTGGATGATGAGAGCTTTGAGCTCATCCGGAAACAGTTCAAGGACAGAAAGCTTGACCTTGTCATTGATTATGAGCACCAAACACTGTCAGATGTGCAGGCTCCGGCAGGCGGATGGATAAAAGACCTCTACAAAGGTGAAGATGCCATCATTGCAAAGGTGGAATGGACACCAAAAGCAGCCGAGTACCTGAAGAATAAGGAGTACAGATACCTCTCCCCGGTGGTATTGGTGCGAAAAAGAGACCAAAAGGCAACAGCAATACACTCTGTTGCACTTACAAACACACCTGCTATTGATGGGATGTTTGCATTAGTGAACTCCCTTGATATAGAGGACATTTCAGAAGGAGGAAATATCATGGACTTAAAGGAACTTGCAAAGGCATTAGGACTTCCGGAGACCGCAACGGAAGAGGAAATCAAGAAAGCGGTTGAGGATGCTGTAAAAGCAGCAGAGAAGCTCAAAGAAATGGATGGAAAGAAGCCGGGTGAAGGAGATGGGAAGCCGGGAGATGGTGAACCGAAGCCTGAAGGGGCTGACATGGTGGCAAACAGCACCATCCTTTCCATGCTTGGACTGAAGGCGGATGCCAAGACCGAGGATGTGGCAGCTTCCATCATGGCTCTGAAGGCAGGAGCACCGGATACACAGGCTGAACTCCTTGCACTCAAGCAGCGTATGGCTGAAAGAGATGCAGATGAGGAGGTTCAGAAGGCATTGAAGGCAGGAAAAATCACAGCCGCACAGTCTGAATGGGCTAAGTCATACGCCCTGAAGGATATGGAAGGCTTCAAGGGCTTTGTGGACAAGGCTCCTGTAGTAGTTCCGCAGGGCAAGCTTGACCTGAAGGATGCTCCGGCAGCTTCCAACTCTGATGAGGTGGATGTAGCCATCCTCAAGAACATGGGAGTATCCATGGAGGATGTTAAGAAGTACAACAAGAAGGAGGACTAAGAGATGAACAGAGCAGGAAACGAGAGAACCGGGAACCGGATGCTCAACATCCCTGTCAAGGGAGGAGCAGAACTGACAGAGGCAACAATGGCAGCCATCAATTCAGATGGTTATGCAGTAGAGGCAACTGCTTCCGCCGGGCTCCTGATTGCCGGATGTGTGCAGAGATATTGTGACAACCGTAACGGGGCAGATGGTGAGCAGACTGTCAGTGTGAAGCGTGGGACATTCGTATGGGAGAATGATGGAACCATCAAAGAGACTGACATCCTGAAGAAGTGCTACATCAAGGATGAGAAGACAGTGACCATCACAGCGGATGGCTCAAGTGTAGCAGGCACCATCTTAGAGGTAGATGATGATGGCGTTACCGTAGACATAACACAGGTATAAGGAGGACATGAAACATGATTGTTAATCAGGCAAATTTACACGGACTTACAGTGGGATACTCAACAGCTTTCAACAAGAGCTTTGATACCACACAGTCCAATTATCAGAAGGTTGCAACTGTGGTACCGAGCACCACAGGAGAGCAGGATTACAAGTGGCTTGGTCAGATGCCGGGCATGAGAGAGTGGATTGGTGAGAGAGAAGTACAGGCTCTTGCTGCTTATGACTACCTCATCAAGAACAAAAAGTTTGAGATGACCATTGGTGTACCGAGAGATGACATTGAGGATGACAAGTATGGAGTGTATACTCCTCTCTTCTCCAACATGGGAGAAGCTGCTGCATTGCAGCCGGATGAGCTTGTCTTTGGTGCTATGATGAGCGGCTTCAATGAGAAGTGCTATGACGGGCTTTCATTCTTTAATACAGCCCACAAGGTAGGTGATGCGACCTACAGCAACAGAAGCAATAAGAAGCTGTCAAGGGAGTCCTACATGGAAGGAAGAAGCTCCATTATGAGCATCAAGGGAGATAAGGGCAAGAGCCTGAAGCTTGTGCCTGACCTTTTGGTTGTACCTCCGGCATTGGAGGAGACAGCAAGGCTCATCTTGGAAGCAGACCAGATTGACGGTACCACAAACGTGCTGAAGGGAACAGCAAAGCTTCATGTAGAGCCTGCCCTTGCAGAGCATCCGGAGTATTGGTTCCTTCTTTGCACCAACCGCTTCCTGAAGCCTTTCATCTATCAGCTTAGAAAGAAAATCAAGTTCACATCCTTAACAAGAGACACTGATGAGAATGTCTTCATGTTGGATGAGTACCTGTATGGAGCTGATGGAAGAAGCAATGCAGGATATGGTTTTTGGCAGATGGCGTATGGCTCTACCGGAGAAGTAGAAGCACAGGCACAGGGATAAGAAGTAGGTGATTGGAATGTACTGTACTGTTGGAGAGGTTCTTGAAATGATAAAGGATGATATGAAGAATGTCATCATTGGAGATGAGTACATAGAAGATGAGCAGGAGCGTGAAGCTAAGATTGCAACACTATGTGAGTCTGCTATATCTGATGCTTGTGCCGAGATTGACGGGTACCTTGCCAAACGGTACAGAGTTCCCTTCACTAAGACACCACAGGTCATCAACAAATTTGCAAAAGACATATCTGTATACAACCTTGTATCAAGGACAGGTATAGATGAGAGTGACCGGGAGAAGACCTTCCTGAACCGATACAACGCAGCCATCAAGTTTCTGCTTGATGTGGCAAAGGGCATCATAAGCATAGGCGTTGAGGAAAAAGGAGGAAGCAGCGAAGCAGCCAATGGCTTCAAGATGAAGTCTTCAGGCAGGGTGTTCTCAAGGGACAGTATGAGAGGATGGTGATGGGATGTCGTCAATCAGGGCAGAGATGTCCGGAGATACTGATGAGCTGCTCCAACGCCTGAACCGATTGAGCCACCTTGAGACCCGTGGGGTTCTGAACTCCATAGCGGAAGGATTGAGGACTTCCACAGTGGAACGCTTCACGGAGGAGAAGACTCCGGAAGGTACAAGTTGGAAGCCATCCATCCGGGCACAGGAGGAAGGCGGCAAGACGCTCACCAAGACCACACAGCTCAAAACAAGCATCCGGTCAGAAGTGAGTGACAGTGGACTTGCAGTAGGTACCAATGACATCAGGGCTGCCACACACCAATTTGGTGATGAGCGGACAATAAGAGCAAAGAATAAAAAGTACCTCACATTCAAGATTGGTGGACAATGGAAGAGAGTAGCCTCTGTCAAAGTAAGCATACCACCAAGACCGTTCTTGGGTATCAGTGAAGAGGATGAGCAGGACATCAAGGACACCTTGGAGGAAATTTTTGAGGAGTAGGACATGGTAAAGGAAAGGAACTACTTAATAGAAACGCTGAAGAGCTCCGGCATCAAGAGTCAGGTCTACACCAATATGAAAAAGCTGAAGGCAGGAAACGAAGTCCACGTTGGTGCAGTATTGCGAAACGGTGAGACATTCGCACGCTCCGGCTCAAAAAAAACATACATAGACCAAGAGGGGCAGCGGAAGCGTAGAGTGAAGCTGTGGGACAGGAGCACATCACTCCATATAGTGATAGCGGACACATCAGAGGAGAAGGTGGAGGAAATCCTTGAGAACTTTCTCCGAAACCTGAAGAAGGGAATTGATGTGGATGGTAACTGGGTGAATATCGTGGTAGGTGAAGCGGACTGGGTAGAAGAGGGTGACAGTATCCTGAAGGCGAAAGTAGCGGTACAGTTCGACATCACTTTTGAAGGCGGTATCTATCAAGATAGAGACATTAAGCCAATGGACATTGGCTCTGTCGGATAAGGAGGAATAATCATGGCAGAAACAAAACAGGCTGCATCCTTAATGAGCATTGAGGAACTCAAGCAGAAACTTGGTGTATCTGATGCGGTGTTTGAAGGAACGAAGGCAGCAAACGGATGGAAGAGTGGAAGACAGGTGGAAGAGAAAGAGTTCAAAGAAGCCTGTGAAGCCTTCCGGAAAGCCCCGGTTGACAGGAGTAAGAAAGACAAGGAGGCAAAGGGATAATGTTTGGAGATGTAAATGTAAAAGTCGAAGACGGGAACCTTGGGAGAAGCAGCTCCACGGGTACCGGGACATCAATCAAAATCGGCATTTCCAATGTGGAAAGCAAGTCACCTATCCTGATTAGTGGCACAATGAACGCCAAGAAAATCAAGGAGAAGGTTGGCAACACACCTCTTGCTGATGCCTGCATTGATGCGGTTGAGTGGGGAGCATCCTCAATCTATTGCATCCCGGTGAAAGCAGGGACAGCCGGAACCATTGGAAAAATCACGGAAGACCAAAAGGGATACGGTACCTTTGAGGTAAAGGGAAGCCCTAACAATGCCTATGACATTGTGGTTGAGGTAATGGATGCCGGAGAGTGCAATGAGGGAAGCTTCAGATACTCATTGGATGGAGGAAATACCTTCACAGAGGAAATGACAATACCTATCACCGGAGAGGCAGAACTGGCAACTACCGGACTGACTGCAAAGTTCACGGATGCAGAAGGCGGTGACAGCTTTATGGAGGGAGACCGTTTCACATTCTCCACCACATCACCGGCTATGAGCAATGAGTCAGTAATCAGTGCGGTTGAGAGCCTCATCAACAGCCCTCTTATGTTTGAGTTTGTTCATATCGTTGGAGTATCATCCAAGGCTTTGTGGGCTTCTCTGTGTACGATTGCCAATGACTTCCTGACTAAGTACAAGAGACCTCTGTTCTTTGTCTGTGAGGCAAGAGGAAAGAAGGCAGATGAGAGCCTTGAGGATTATGTGAACGCAATGCTTGAGGAACGGAAGGGCATCAACAATATCTACATGCAGGTTGTATGTAGCAATTCCCGTTATCAGAGAATGGATGGAAGGGTTCAGGACATCAACAATGCAGGAATTGTGACCGGACTCTATGGAAGAGCCAAAGAGTCACAGAGCATTGGAGAGGTGAAGAGCTTCCCTATCTCTGAAGCAAAGCTTCTCAAGCTCCTTCCTGAAGGAATTGAGGACTATATTGAGACCTTGGACAAGGCAAAGTATGTGACCATCAGGCAGTACATTGGCAAGGAAGACTACTATGTGACCTCTGCAAATATGATGTCACCTGAAGGTAGTGACTACTCCTATGCTGAAGATGTCAGGGTGTCGAACAGACTTGTCAAGGCTGTCAGGGCAAAGGCACTTGATGAGCTTCAGGTGGAGGTTGACCCCGGAGATATTGAGACAAGCATCACAAACATTCAGGAGCAGCTCAATACACCTGTGGAAGATGCAGTCCGTGATAAAGTCATCAGCTCCGGAAGCGTGACCATTGACACGGAGAACCTCAACATCCTTGTGGATGAGAAGCTTGACATCAATATCACTTATGTACCTATGGGACATGTGATGGAGATGAACCTCACCTTTGCAGTAGAGAACCCTTATGCAGCATCTTAGGAAGGAGGTAGATACAGATGGCAAATAAGCAGTTAATCAACGGAAAAGTCTATGACTGGTCAAGCGTGACAATCACAGCTTCCGGCATGGAAAACATGGAACCCATGGAAATCTCCTATGACGATGAGCAGGAGAGTGAGCCTATCTATGGCAGGGGCGGAAAGATTAGAGGTTATGGTACCGGAAATCAGAAAAACTCCGTCAAGCTTTCCTTGCTCCGTGAGGACTTCAATGAGATGTGCAGGGTCATCCAGTCCAAGGGATATAAGAACTTCTACAAGTATGTTATCCCGAAGATTGTAGTGAACTATGCAGACGAAGGAGCTGCAACCTGTACGGATGTACTGACCAACATTGTGCTGTCGAAGCGTAGCTTCAAGGCGGCACAGGGAGATAAGTCCATGAAGGTAGACCTTGATGGTATCGCCATGGGCGGCATCAAAATCAATGGTCTTGATGCGTAACTAATAACAAAATAAATGACAAAAACGGAGGTATAAACCATGAATGATACAAGAGAAGAGCAGCTCCTCAATGCAGGAAAGGCTGCTGATGCAGAGAAGAGGACAGATGTGGAGAGCCTGAAGAAGAAATATGCAGCTTCAGATGAGAAGGTCTACACGGTAGTAACAACGGTACAGGTGGATGATGAGACAGAGGATGAGTTCACATTCCTCTTCAAGAAGCCGAAGGCAGCATCCTATGACAGATATGTGAAGACCATGTCCAACTCTGTGACAAAGGCATCTAAGAGCTTTGCTTTTGACAACATCATTGATGAGCAGAGAGACATGCTCAAGGAAACAGTGGAAGAGTATCCGGCAATCACTATCAGCCTTGCAGATAAGCTTCTCCGTATGCTTGGACTGGCAGACACTACATCAGTAAAAAAGCTGTAGAGGATGCCAAGGAGCGGTTCAAGAGCAGCTTTGTGAGCTATGGGAAGATGGTCATATATACCTATCTTCCCAAGGAACTGCTTCCAGAAAGCTTTGAAGACCTGACCTTTGAGGAGTTCTTTGAGCTGTATGGTCAAGCGGACTGTGCAAGAGAGATGAGAATTGAAGATATTGAGACAGGCGTAGCAAAAGGAATAGCAGACAATTTTAGTAATGACGAATAAAAAAGCCCCACAGCCGGAAACTGTGGGACTTGATACACCTCTATGGTCTTGTAAGGAATAGTATATCACATTTTAAGTAAAAAGCAACAGGGAGGTGGTTGCATGGGTATGGAGTCAGTATACAAATTGTCTGTCATCCTGAACTTGGTGGATAATCTTTCCGGTCAGATGAACAGTGTGCAGAGCAGCGTATCCGGTAGTGTAGACAAGCTCAATTCTGCCTTTGGAACCATGCAGAAGGCAGGGGTAGCAATGGCAGGAATAGGTGGAACCATCACCGGGCTTGCCATGAAAACAGTCACAGCCACCTTTGATACACAGAACGCACTTGGAGAGCTTTCCTCTTTGGGAGTGAAAGACCTGAAGGCGGTGGAGGATGCGGCAAAGAGCTTCTCCAACACATGGGCAGGAACAAGCAAAGCGGACTTCATAACGGCATCCTATGATATTAAATCAGGTATAGCATCCTTGACGGATGAAGGCGTGGCACAGTTCACACAACTGGCAGCCCTGACGGGTAAAGCCACAAAATCAACAACGGAAGAGATGGGCTCACTATTTGCCACAGGTTACGGTATCTATAAAGGTTTTTATGATGATATGTCTGACCTTGAGTTTGGTGAGATGTTCTCCGCCGGAATTGCAACAGCAGTTAAGAACTACAAGACATCCGGCTCCGAGATGGCAAGTGCGATATCAGCACTAGGAGCCACAGCTACAAATGCCAATGTCCCACTTGAAGAACAGCTTGCCATAATGGGACAGCTTCAGACTACAATGTCCGGTTCTGAAGCAGCAACAAAGTATAAGTCCTTCCTCAATCAGGCATCCAGTGCCGGAGAGAAGTTGGGACTGACCTTCCTTGATACCAACAATCAGCTACTATCAATGCCGGACATCCTGACAGAGCTGAAGAGTAAATATGGGGAGACCATTGATGCAGTAGAGAAGAGGGAACTGAAGGAAGCCTTTGGAACGGATGAGGCGGTTGCCCTTATAGACCTTTTATACAACAATGTTGAGACCCTTGACAGTGGAATACAGGACTTGCAGGGAAGCATGAAAAACGGAATATCTGTGACGGAGGAGATGGCGGAAGCCATCAACAACACACCGGAGCAGAAGTTCCAAGTGCTGAAGCAACAGATACACAACAATGTGGAGGAACTTGGAAATGGACTACTTCCGGCAGTCAACAATACCATGGACAAAGTGAGCGGACTGATACAGAAGGGTTCCAAGTGGATAAGCAACAATCAGGAAACGGTTCAGAGCATTATGAACATAGCCCTGAAGCTTGGAGTGTTCCTTGTGATAGCAGGAAGCGTGATGGGTGTGATAGGAAGCCTTGGAAAGCTTTTCCTGTCAGCAAAGAACGCTATAGGACTTGTGAAGACCGCAACCTTGGGAATGAATACAGCCTTCCTTGCTTCCCCTATAACGTGGGTGATAGCCGGAATAGTGGCTCTAGTAGCCGCCTTTGTAGTCCTATGGAATAAGTCAGAAGCCTTCCGTGGCTTTTGGATTGGACTATTTGAACAGGTGAAATCATCCTTCATGCAGGCATGGCAGACATTGAAGCCTGCCCTACAAAATCTAGGTCAGAAGTTCATGGAACTGTATCAGGCGGTGCAGCCAATCCTTGAGGTACTAGGTGCTGTCTTAGGTGCAGTCCTGACGGTAGCACTTGGTCATTTCGTTGGTTGTATTCAGGGAATTATATCCGCACTGACCCCGTTGACCAATGCCCTCTCAAGTTTGGTGAGCTTTGTTACCAATGTGGTGAACATGATTGTCTCACTATTCAAGGGCGATTTTTCGGGAGCTCTTGGCTTTGCATCCGCAGCAGTCGGAGACCTGAAGGACTTCTTTTTCAACTGCTTTGATGCCATCCTCTCATTCCTTGGTGGGTTTGCATCCGGATTTTTGGATGTGGTTGGTGGTGCATTGTCGGCAATCGGCATAGATGCAACCGAGACCATAACGAAGATGAAGGACACCATCAAAAACGGGCTTGAAGCGGTGAAGGGCTTCTTTGGAAATATCTTAGGAGCTGCATCCGACACCGTGAAGGAAAAGCTTGGCAATATGAAGGCAGCCTATGAAGAACATGGCGGCGGCATCAAGGGCGTAGCAGCGGCGGCTGTAGAAGGCGTGAAGGGATACTACACAGCAGGCTTCACATTCATTGACAACCTGACGGGCGGAAAGCTCACAAACATCAAGAACCAATTCAGTGAGAAGATGTCCGGTGTGGCAAATGCAGTATCATCCGGAATGTTAGCAGCTAAGAACTATGCAAGCACACAGCTCTCCAATATGCAGGCTGCATATCAGTCAAGCGGCGGAGGCATAAAGGGAATTGTAGCAGCAACAATGACAGGAGTACAGGGTACCTTCAGTACAGCATACTCCGTGATAAACAATCTGACAGGTGGGAAGCTTGAGAGTATACGCTCTACTATAAGCAATAAGATACAGGCGGCAAAGGATACGGTCTCTTCAGTTCTTGACAGTATCAAGTCAGCCTTCTCATCAAAACTTGAAGCGGCAAGGTCTGTAGTGTCCAGTACGATTGAGAAAATCAAAGGAGTTTTCAATTTCTCATGGAAGCTTCCGGACTTGAAGCTGCCACATATTAGTGTAAATGGTGGACAGGCACCTTATGGCATCGGCGGAAAAGGTTCATTGCCATCCTTCTCCATCCAATGGTACAAGGAAGGCGGTATCCTGAACGGAGCAACCATCTTTGGAGCAATGGGAGGGAACCTCTTGGGAGGAGGAGAAGCCGGAGCTGAAGCGGTGCTTCCATTATCCGAACTGTGGAAGCAGATGACAGAGATTGTCAAAGGCGTAGTCAAAGGAGAGAACGAAGAAAGCGGTGATACAGTACAGCAGACCGGGGCAAACATCACAAGTGCTTTGACCTCAAAGGCTGCATCAGTACGAAAGGAAAAGGAAAGCAAGACAACAACCACAAAAGAGACATACACATCAGAGAGATGGGGCAAAGAAGGCGGCACCACCATCCATCAGATTAGCTTCACTGTAGATATAAGCAAGATTAAGGACTTGCCTCTGCTCTACAAGCTGATAGATGAGCTGAAGGATGCACAGAACCGGACAGACAGCCCTACTCCGGCAACAACATAGGAGGTGAGGCGGTATGCTGTATGTGCAGGAAAAGGTAGTGAAGCTTGGAGGTATATATCTTGAAGGTCAGGTCACAAGCGTGGAGGTTCAGGAAGCCGGAAGCGTGTATGTGGCACAGGATGAGAAGGGCAGATACAAGAAGTCACAGCCTGTAGGCTATGAAAATGCCAAGGTGATGATAGACATACTGCTTGAGGACACAAAGACTGCTACCACATTGGAACAGCTCACGGAGATGCAGCGGCTTTTCAAGCCTTATGGTCAGGACAAGCCGAAGCTTCTTCCAATAGTCAATGAAGACTGTGCAGTCCGTGGTATCACAAAGGTATACTTCAAGAACCTCACCTCTAAGAAGGTTATATCAGAGAGCAAACGGATAGCTTCATTGGAACTGTGGGCTCCTGATATAGCCGGGATAAAGGTGAAAAAGAAGACCACAAAGAAAAAGACTACTAAAAAGAGCACAAAGAAGTCAAAGAGTAAGAAATCAAAAAGCAAAAGCCCGGCAAAGGACAGCCGGAACACAAGCAGAGGTAAGAAGGCAGCAAGGGCGGCTGTGAAATAGCAGGAGGTGAGAAGCTTGGGATACAAGAAGCTAATATCCCCGGAGTTCCGGGTGACAGTAGGAGACTATGAGGTGACGGATGGTATAGAGGTTGAGTGTTTCTCAAGCAAAGAGTCTCACATGGACTGGTGCCGGGTGGAATTATCACCACAGCTTCAGGGAGTCCTGAAGTTCAAAGATATGGATGAAGCAAGCGTTGAGCTTGGATATGAGGATGACTTTGACAGCCTGATTGATGGATATGTCAGATGCGGTGACACGGACTACTGGAAGGAAATAATGATAAAAGATGACATGATGAAGCTTGACAGAGTGACCATCAAGGCATCCTTTGTAGACTGTGAGCCGCAGGATGTCATCCGGTATGTATTGGCATGTGCAGGGATTGAGGACTATGTGCTGTCTGATGAACATTATGGGAAGAAAGACCTTTTTGTCATTGACAGAAAGAGCGGTATCAATACCATAGCAGAGGTCAACAGCTCATGGGGCATCAAGAACCCGTTCTTCTTTCAGAAAAAGGTATTCTATTGGGGAACCAAGGAAGAACAGAAAGAGATATATGTACTTGAGGAGGGAGAGACCATCCTGTCCCTGAATAAGTACGGAGACCTTTGGGAGGCGGAGACAATAGCCATCCCTTGGATACACCACAGCCAAGAAGTTGAGGTGCAGCACAGCAAATACAGCGGAATTGTAACAGTAGAGAAGACAATAGTGAGAAGTGATGATACCGGAGCGGTACACATGTATATCTATTTTGCAGGAGGTGAGAAGGATGTCTGACATGATGAAGATGTTTGTGGAGCAGGAGCTTCAAAATCAGATAAAAGAGAACTATCCACACATGCAGTATCCGCCCGGCTTATATGCAAAGGTGGTATCTGTGAGACAGAACGGAGAGCTGTATGAAGCAACTCTCAAAATACTTGACAAAAACAAGCAGCCTGACATCCGCTTCCCGGAGGTACCGAAGGTGAAAACTGACATACCTGTCCTGAAGAATGAGATTGTGGCAATCGTGCTCATGTATGGTGAGTGCAAGCCTTATATCATAGGGAGGTGCTTCTGATGCAGATAACAGGTGCAAATGATGTAGACATCATGCTTGATGAAGATGGTCAGCCTGTATCAGACGGGAACGGGGACACAGCCCTTGTATCGGATGATGAATGTTGGCTTCAGGATATTAAGAATGAGGCAATGACAGAAGAGGGTGAGCTCTTCTATGAGGATGAGGAAGGGGATGCAAGCTATGGGTGGAGCCTGCTTGACTTTATGCAGGGAGAGTATGATGACTTCACACAGATGGAAATACAGCAGCGTATCCGTTCCAAGATGTCCAAAAGGGACTATATTGATGCCGGAAGCATACAGACAACGGTGAACTTTGACGGTCATATATACCATATCAGGATAGCCTTCCGGAGGACAGACAGCAATAGTGAATATAACATTGACATTGAGAGCAATGGCGTGGAGGTGATTGTGGAATGATAGATGAGAGCATTATGGAGAAGATTATCCCTCTCCCGGATGAAGATGAGGAGATGGAAAAGGTACAGGGAGAGCTTGAGGGTGAAGGCTTTCCTATAACGAACTTCAAAAAGGGCGGCATCTTCTATCACCTTTGCCGGATGCTTGTGACCATATACATAGAGCTGAAAGAGCTTGCCCGTACTATCGTGAATGGATGCTTCATCAAACATGCTGAAGGAGACTGGCTGAAGATTAAGGCTGCCGACTATTCCAAACAGCAGAAGGAGGCAAAGGCAGCAAGAGGTTATGTGAGCATATACAGGAGTGAATACAACAATGCTCTTCAGGTAACAAAAGGACATTGTTTCAAAACAGAACCGGATGCCGGAGGCAATGAGCTGAAGTTCTATTGCTGTGAGAATACGGTCATTGATGCCGGGGAACCTGTAGGAAGAGTGCTTGTGGAGGCTGAAGCTACCGGAACCTATTACAATATAGCACCGGGAAGAATAACCATATCCATGATACACCTTGATGGTGTGGACTATGTGACAAATGAGGATGACTGGCTCTTTGAGGAAGGAGCTGAAGAGGAAGACCTTGAAGACCTCCGTGACAGATGTATGAGCTCATGGGCGGAGCTTGCAACACGAACTATAGAAGAGAAGCTCCGGAACGCTGCAAAGGCTGTACCCGGTGTACTGGATGCCCGGATTGATGCACAGCATCCAAGAGGTCAGGGCACAGTGGATGTGATTGTCACAGGTGCAGCAGGGGAAGCTTCTCCGGAGCTGATAAGAAAGGTGGGTGAAGCCATTGAGCCGCTGAAGGGAAACTATGAGGACTATCTTGTGAAGTCCAGTGAAGTAGTGAGACAGGACTTTGAGCTTGTGATATACCTTGCTGAAGATGCGGCAACGGATGGAGTGGATGCACAGGCAACAAAACTCATTGAGGACATGATGGCTCTGACAAGGGGAGAAATGAATACCCTATACAGGGACAGCATCATCCAAGTGCTTAGTACAAAGATTGATAACTACAGGAAGACAGACATCTTGCAACCGTCTGATGACATGGTTCTTGAACAGGACAAGGTCATCATGGCAGGAGACATCAATGTGACTGTCCGGAACGTAGTACAGAGTGCAAGGGGGAAGGAGTGATGCCGCCATGATAGAGAACTTTATTGAATACATGTGGTATCTGCTCACTACTCCTCTGAAGAAGCTGAAGAAAGCACTGAATAAGTGGTACATCCTTTGCCGGGTGTTCGGCAAGAGGTTTGATGAAGCAAAGGAAGACATACTCCGGGCAAGGGATGAGGGAATGGTTGCTACATGCAGCCATGAAATGCTCCCGGTACATGGAGCTGATAGAAGGCTCACCCGGTATGAAGGAGAACATCCAGAGAACTTCCGCTCAAGGATAGCCATGTATGAGGAGATATGCAAGCTTGGAGGTACCAATGAGGGAGTGCTGCTTGCGGTGAGGACTCTTGGATATACTTCCCCGGTTCTTGTGAGAGCAAATGACCTGACAGGCTTTTCCCATTTCACACTTGATGGAAGTTGGCTCCTTGATGGGAGCCGGACATTGGAGTCTGATACCATTGAAAACAGATGGGCGGAGTTCTACATAGTAATTGTGATGGATGCGGATGAGGAGCATCCTATCAGTTTTGACATTATGCGGAAGACCGTCAGGAAGTGGAAAGAGGTGGGTGCAAAGGACAACTACTTCTTCAAGTATAACTTGAGCATCAGGCAGCCACACACAGGAAACTTCCTTGAGGTACTGTATAAGAAGCATCTGTTCTATTATGACTACAGGAAGCTTGATGGAATGTGGAAACTGGATGGGAGCTATATGCTTGATGCAGAGATGACTCCCGTTGGTACCCGGATAGGATACCGATATGAGAGCCTTTATGAGCTCCATGAAGCCGGGCTTGCAGTTATGGCATACAATTATGCCTGCCGGATGGTAGAGAGTGCCATCCTGAAGGCGGCATACAGCTTCAGGATGTACTATTTTGAATACCTGAAGACAGATGGCTCATGGATAACAGATGGAAGCCATGTGGTGGATGCAGAGATGTCTCCAAGAGAAATGAGATGGAGCACAACATTCCACCATCAGCATGAAGAGGAGCTGCTCCTGAAGCAGCGGTACAGGATGCAGCCTTGTGAGGAGGAATACAGCATCAGGAAGACATTGGAGCGGTACCGGATGGTCATTGACTACTTTGATTATCTGAAGCTCAACGGGCTTTGGAAGCTGACAGGCTCCCGGCTCATGGATGCACAGAGGACAGAATACACCACCAAGCAGGCATACAGCTTTGGTGTAGAACATACAAGGGAGTTCAGGGTGATATGGCATGAAGAGCACAACCTCATCTTCCTTGATGGAACATGGAGCCTTGATGGTTCCAAGATAATAGATGCTTGGCAAAAAACGGAGGTATTGTAGAATGGCAACAAAAAGCGTGATAACCAAAATCAGAAGAAAAAAGATGGCTGAAGCAAGCCATACAACCGGAACGGTTGCAAAGATAACACACATTGCACTTGGTTCCGGCGGTGTCAATGCGGATGGTACCGTGATAGTACCACTTGCGGAGAATGTAGCATTGAAGAAAGAGGTGGTCAGAAAGCCTTATACTTCATCAACCAAGACTTCAGATACATCCTATGAGTACACCATCAAGCTTGAGGAAGATGAGCTTGTTGGTACATTCATCAGTGAGATGGCACTCATTGATGAGGATGGAGATGTGGTGGCGTTCTCTAATTTCCTTGCAAAAGGTAAGGATGAGACAGAGGTGACATTCACCATTGAAGACAACTATTAAGGAGGAAGAAGAAAATGGCAAATATAACAGCAGCAGAGCATCCGAAACTTGTCCTTGAGATGACAGCAATGGAGAGGACAACTCCGGCACACTATGATGAGTGGAATGTGAGACATCAGCAGCTCCTTGACAATGACAAATACCTCAATGAGCAGTTCATCAATGTCTTTTCTGACAGTGCAGCAGCTCATAATTCCATCTACAGAGGGAAGAATCTGACAAATGTGTATACGGTGGATGAAATATGTCAGCGTATCAGTGCAGGAACCTTTAAGGACTTGTATGTGGGTGATTATTTTGACATAAGCATCACTACAGACTTGGGTGGTGCCGAGACAGTCAGATGTATCTTGGCAGGCTTTGATGTATTTTGGAATAATGGAGATACAGCCTTCACAAAACATCATGCTGTGATTGTACCGAAGGACTGCTTCAAGACAAAATCAGTTATGAATGATACAAATGTGACAACAGGTGGGTATGTAGGCTCTAAGATGTATAAAACGGTTCTTCCTGTATATGCAGCAGCCTTGCAAACAGCATTAAATAATCATATACTTAGTCACAGAGAATTGCTGACAACAGCAGTATCTACAACAGGCAATTCAAACGCAGGAGCAGGCATCACAGGATATGCAAGCAACTGGGAGTGGAAGGATTGCTTAGTTAAACTTATGAGTGAGATACAGGTATATGGTTCCACAGTGCTTAGTTCATCATTCTATGATACAGGATGTGATAATATTCAGTTCCCGTTGTTCCGGTTAGCTCCTAACCTGAAGGTAGCAGGACTTGGACATAACGGAAGTAGATGGTGGTATTGGTTGAGTGCTGTGGTGTCGGCGGCGGCGTTTGCTTGTTGTAGCTATGTTGGTAATAGTGTTAGTGACGGCGCCGCCGGAGATGGTGGAGTCCGCCCGTATTTCTGTATCGGTTAATCTTTAATCTGCCCCCTGTATGGGGGCAGATGACCGGAAGGAGGAAATAGGTTGAGCGTTCTGAAGAACAAAAGAAGTGTATCCAGTTTGGAGTTCTATCATAATGCCATAATGCTCCGGAGAGAAATCACAATGCTGCTCCTCCGGGACTTTGGCATCAAGGACAAGGTGAGGAGTGTCAAGTCATTGTATGGGGTGCCGGGAATGGAGCCGGAGGATGAGCAGAAGTTTCGGGAAATAGTGGAGAAGTATGAAATGAAAGCCACGATAATAGAGGAATATCCGGCATGGCTCATAGACAAGATGAGGAATAACATAATGAATATCCTCCACAACATGATAATGAACATCACACAGGCAAATACGATATATCCAGTATGTGAGAGTGAGTTCTATGACCGGAGAAACTTCCAAAATCATGCCATAGGAAACTGTGAGCAGCTCCTTCAGGAGATGCAATACATTATATCCATCATCCCGGTGGATGCACAGAAGTATATCCGATATGTGGAAATGATTGAGAAGGAGATAGCCCTCCTGAAGGGATGGAGAAAGAGTGACAACAAAATCCTGAAGAAAATCAGGGAGAATGAAGCAGCCAAAGCACAGAAAGAAGGTGCTTCCCAAAAGGCTGAAAAACAAGTATAATTATCCGGGGCAAGCTTTGTATCAAGAGACTTTTCCACCGTTGAGTGCTGTGGTGTCGGCGGCGGCGTTTGCTAATTGTAACAATAATGGTAATAGTAATAATAACAACGCCGCCGGGGATGGTGGAGTCCGCCCGATTTCGTGTATGTATACTAAGTGTAGGCTATGTGCCGATATACGATACAGGAAAGGAAAGCTTGTCCTTCCGAAAGGTAAAGAAGCTCATCTTCTGATAGAGGGAGGATGGGGGAACATCTTGATGCACCCTGATACGTCAGTTGGTGCTAGAAACGAGGTGAAGCTCTATGAATGATATGGAGTCTGTATATGATGCCAACTCCCTACTTGATGCCTTTAACAAGTCAAAGAAGGGAACAGCGTGGAAAGAGTCAGTACAGCGGTATGAAATGAACCTTTTGAGGAATATCAACCAAACTCAAAAGGAGATGAAGGATGGAACCTATGAGCAGAAGGACTTCTATGAGTTCAAGCTGCATGAGAGGGGAAAAACAAGGCATATTAAGTCAATGCACATCTCTGACCGTGTAGTACAGAGGTCAGTCTGTGACAATGTGCTTGTCCCGGAGCTCTCCAAGTACCTGACCTATGACAATGGTGCTTCCATGGAGGGCAAGGGTATCCATTTTGCAAGGAAACGGTTGAGCACACATCTTCACAAGTTCTACAGGAAACACAAGAGCAATGAAGGGTATGTATTACTGATTGATTTTAGCAAATTCTTTGACAATATAGTCCATGATGGTCTGATAAAGGAAATGCGGAAAAAGATTGGTGATAAGGAGACGATGAGCTTTATTGAGAAGCTCATAGATACCTTCAGGGTGGATGTTTCCTACATGACTGATGAAGAATATGCTAACTGTATGAAAACGCTGTATAACGCCTTGGAACATGCTCAAATTGATAAGGCAAAGCTGACAGGCGAAAAGTACATGAGAAAGTCCGTGGGTATTGGAAGCCAAATATCTCAAATATCCGGAGTATACTATCCCACAAGGATAGACAACTACTGCAAGATTGTAAAAGGCATGAAATACTATGGGCGGTACATGGATGACATCTACATCATCCATGAAGACAAGGAGTACCTGAAGGGGCTCCTGAATGACATACAAGGGATATGTGATGAGCTTGGACTCTTTATCAATCCAAAGAAAACACAGATAGTAAAGCTGTCACATGGCTTCACATTCCTTAAAATCAAATATAACCTAACAGAGACAGGAAAGGTACAGGAACGTATCAGCAAGGACTCCGTCACAAGGATGCGGAGAAAGCTGAAGAAGTTCCGGAAGCTCATGGATGCCGGGGAGATGTCCTTTGATGATGTGAGATGTGCCTATGCCTCATGGAAGGGCGGTGTGAGCCACTATGACTCATACAATGTAGTTAAGAGTATGGATAAGCTCTTTGATGAGCTTTTTATCCATCCATTTATTGGAGGAGGACACAGAGATGAGCAAAACAACAATGAGCAAAAATGAGATAGAACAGAAAATAAGAGACCTGAAGACCAAGCTCTCATGTCAGGAGTCTGATATTGGGGACTGGAAGATTGCCAAGTGTATTGAGTATTCTACCCTTGGGATGGAGTCACCTTATGACCTTCAGGAACTCCACAAACAGAGACAGGTCATCCGTGATGAGATTGGAGCCTTGGAAGAGGAACTTGCCAAGTGTGAAGATGAGGATGAAGCCGCTTCTGAAAAGTAGGCGTTATTCACAAAATTATTGTCAAAAAAAGCGGAGGGTTTTTCCCTCCGTTTCGTGCTTATAAATACCGGAAATATTTCCCGAAAAGTTTTGTCAAAAGTTTTGAGAAGTTTTGACAAAAATTTTGAGCGGCTACACTGATTCCAAAGGCTCTAGCAAGCGCAACAGCGGTCGATAGCTTTGTGTCGTTAGAATTACCGTATAGTAGTGAATTAAGCGTAGAATAAGGCAAATTAGCTTCATCAGCAAGCTTGTAAACCGTCATGTCCGGTTCATTTAGAAATTCATGGAGATTTCCACGAAAACTTAACATATAATTAGTACGGTTGACTGATAGATGTGTCGATATTTCTTTGATTCGGTCTTTTTTCATCATGTTTTTTATCCCCCTTTCACATGATACACTTGTAACATCCCTTGTTTCAAGGGACTTCAAGTTCTGGCGAGGGCGGTGTTTATTGGCGTTTTCACCGTCCTCTTTTGTTGATATTTTACAACAATAAAAAACGTGCGTCAAATATATTGATTGTTAAGAACATATGTTCTATAATGTGATGTATCGCTACTTTGGATTCTGCGGAGAATTAAAGGGGAGAGGGGTGTGGTTACAATGAACGAAAGCAATGAATTTTACAGAGAAGAGATAAACAAAATGCTTGCAAGTATAGACAGAAACGATGTACTGGAATATGTATACACGATAGTTTCTGACATTATGGGGGAAGAAAAATGAGTTATATGTCAAGAGAAGACAAAAAAAGAAACAAACTGCATTGCAAGTCTGCTTCTTTTTCAGTTAAGTTTAATTGTTGGTTCGCTAGAAATGAAGAAGAGATAAAAACGATAACAATTTCTGCAATAACCAGTTTAATAGTTCAGTTGACAATAAAATACCTATTATAGCTGCTATTATTCCGGATACGATTGTGGTTCTTACAAAATTTATCTTTTCCGATTTTGTATCTTCCGGATAAGTTTTTCCTAAATCTGTAAGTTGTATAAAGTCCTGCCGGATCTCCTCACCTCTTATGTTGTATGTCGTTGAAGATTTATCGGCAGGAATATATATAACAAGTCTTTTTGATTCTAAGAATCTTACTATTTCTAAAAATTCAGAGTACTTCATATCTGTTTTTGAGAATGCAGTCATTATATTAAAAGAACCGTCATTCAATTTAGAAACATTTTTATCCCTGTATGATTCTACTATTTTCAACATTATGTCGTTTCTGACAGACGATTTTATAGTTTTCATTCCGCACCACCGATTATCATTTGAAATGCGGAAAGTGCGTTTTTCTTTTGACTTTCTGACAGACTATAATACTTTAGTAATAAATCTTCCATTTCTACATCATTTCTTAAAAGAGTAACTAAGTGTGCATACTTAGCAGAGTATTTTTCACCTTTTTCCTCACCGGTACGCAAGTATTCGGAAGAAACCTCTAAATAGTTTGCAATTACCTCTAATCTGTCTGCTCTTACTTCTCCTTTTTTCAAACCACTGATATAAGCATTTCCAAAACCACAATCAGTTTCCAACTTATAAATAGGAATTTTTCTTTCTTTGCAGATAGCCTTTATTCTCTCTACTGTATTCATAAAATGTTCTCCTATATTTTTTAGACAAAAACCTAAAAAAGTGATTGACAAATTAGAGAACACTCTATATAATGAATTTAGGATTTAGAGAAAAGCCTAAATTCAAAAGATGTTCTCATGTAGTTTCTTGGCAGTTACTATATTAGAACATTCTCTAAATTTTGTCAAGTTTTTCTCTAAATTCCTAAATCAAGAGAAAGGGAGTGATAGATTGAATTGTTACGACAGAATCAAGGAAATTTGTGATAAGAAAGGAACAAATATTTATCAAGTGGAGCAGAAAGCCGGATTGAGCAATGGAATTATCCGAAAGTGGAATGAATCTGCTCCGCAAGTTGACAATTTAAAGGCTGTTGCAAAAGTCCTTGGAGTAAAAGTAGACGAGTTACTGGAATAGGGAGGTAAAAACATGGAAAAACAGAGATATGTGGTATTAGACAAAAATGGTAAAGCAAATATAGTTCAGAAAGCTGATTCACGTTTTGTTGGAATTGACGAGATGGCACAGCACATTGCCATGAATGTTATTGATGACTACAAAAGCATTATAGATGGCGATAAGAAAATCGAAGAAACAAATATTGATTTGTCTATCAAAGTACTTACCGCCATTTCGCCTTTTAGGAACGGCTCTGGATTTGGAAAGGATTGCTAATTGCTTCGGCTTTTGCTAATTGTGGTTTTTCTTCCGGCAAAGAATTGACGATTTCTGAATAGTATTGGGTGTACAAGTTCTTAAAATCATCAAAATTTCCGGTATATCCACAGATTTTAGCAATAGCGTAAGCGGATGCGTATTCTTTGGAATCCAATGTAATTCACCTCCTTATATCAGAATAAGGAGAGTATATCACAAACAGGGAGTTAATTGAATGAGTGAAAAAGAGAAAAAAATCGTTGAGAAGTTAAAGAGAGCCATTCCGAATATGTCCGATTTCGACAAGGGATATATTCTCGGCAAGACAGAGAAGATGGCAGAGGAATCTGTTAAGAAGCAGGAGGAAGAAAATGCAAAGCCAATTTGAGAGAGAACTTCTCAAAACATTAAAGAGCATTGACGGTACTCTGAAAAGAATTGAGAAGTCCATGAATGATGATGAGAAACAGCATATGACAATTTGTAATGCTGTTTCTCATGAACTGAAAGGAGAACATGAATGAAAAAATGGACTTACCGCCAGAAGAGAGATCTTCTTGACAAATTAGAACCTTGGATCACTGCATTGGTTCAACTCATAAGTGCATTGGCTGGGGCGGCTGTCGGAATAGCTATCTGCTACTTTTTCTAAGTGGTATGTTGCAGTTGCAGTTATTAAAGACACAACAAAAGGTATGAGTATATTTCTTAAAAATGAGAGAAACAAATGTTCTTTGTAGAATCTTCCTTTTGAAGACAAAGTAAATTTGAACATTTCACGATTTATGGATGAACTAACTATGGTGAAATATCCCTTTTCCTTTAAGGACAAAAATGCTTGGTAAACATCTTCACCATTGTAATTCCCTATTTCAGACAATGAAATGGAACATTCAGAAGATTTTACAGTTTTCCTAAGTACTTTTCTTTCGATTTTGAGAAGCATATGAAACCTCCAGTTTTTTAGAACATTATACCACAGAAAGGAGAACAATGAACGAATTACAAATTTTTAATAATGAAGAATTTGGAACAATCAGAACAGCAGAAATCAACGGTAAGCCTTACTTTGTGGCTTCTGATGTTGCAACAGCACTTGGATATGCAAACCCAAGAAAGGCAGTCATAGACCACTGTAAGGGAGTAACGAAACGTGACACCCCTACATCTGGTGGTAAACAAGAGTTGTCATACATAAATGAGGGTGACGTTTACCGCCTTATTATGAGATCGAAGTTGCCATCAGCGGAGAAATTTGAATCGTGGGTTGTGGATGAAGTGATCCCGTCCATCAGAAAGAATGGTGGATACATAGCAAACCAAGAGAATTTGACCCCAGAGCAGATTGTAGCGAATGCACTTATCGTAGCACAGAACATTATTTCGCAGAAAGATAAGCAAATCGAAGAAATGCGACCGAAAGCAGATTTCTTTGATGCAGTTGCAGACAGCAAGACTGCAATTTCCATGAATGAGGTTTCAAAGGTATTGGGAATCAAAGGGCTCGGACGTAACAACCTATTTGAATTTCTTCGTGATAATGCAATCCTGGATAGATGGAATGTGCCATATCAGAAATACATTGATTGCGGATGGTTTCGTGTAATAGAGCAGAAATACACCAAGAATGGGGAGGAACATATATCTATAAAAACACTTGTTTATCAAAAAGGTATTGATGCAATTAGAAGAAAAATAGAAACACAGAGAAGTGTTTAGATGAAAGGAGACATTTAAGTGAATAACGTAAGAAAAGCAAATTACGATAGAGGACTTAAATATGGCAACAAAGTACTTCATGGTAGTGATTTAAGGGATTTGGTAGGGCTTACTGTTTCGGATGTAAATTCCAACGCTGACGATGCAGAAGTCGTTGTATGGTTTGAAAGCAATGAACGAAATGTTGCTGTTTACTTAAGGGATGATTGTTTAGATGGACAACACATTGCAATCATTGACCATGCAAATGAAGAGGAAGAATCAAAGCTTCTTCTCAGACCTGTTACGGAAAATGACATAAAAGAATTTTCTTCAATGGTTTTGTATTATACAGATGATGTTTTTGGAGAAAACGATGAAAAAACCGGAGCACACTATGTATACTGTAATGATTTGGAATTAGAAGAATCAGAATTTTTCAAAGTAAAAAGTCTGTATGTCTTCCAAGATGGAAGAATTTTAACAGAAAGGTAAGTAGTGATATGAGAACAACATTGAAGCTGTTTATTCCTATTATAATAGCACTCTCAATCACATTTACTTCCACGGCACAGCCATCCGGCAGTTTTATATCCGAGGAAGCGCAGGAATCGTGTGTAAAGTACGGTGAGGAATACGGCATCTGCCCGGAACTGCTCATGGCAATGATCGAGAAAGAATCTTCCGGCAGACCGGATGTGGAAAGTGGCGGTTGCAAAGGTCTGATGCAGATTTCTGACAGATGGCATAAAGACCGCATGGAACGTTTGGGAGTGACGGACATCTACTCTGTGGACGGCAATATCCATGTGGGAGCCGACTACTTGTCGGAATTATTTGAAAAGTACTGTGATGTAGGAATTGTACTTATGGTTTACCACGGAGAGAAGAACGCAGCTACAAAGACAGAATTAAGTGATTACGCAGACTGGATATTAACCAGGAGCGCAGAACTGGAAAGGATGAATGGAAAATGACGAACAGAGAGAAGTATGCGGAACAGATTATTGACATGGCACTTGATAGTATAGAGATAGCTGTGGACAAAGAAGGAAAGTTATGTGATTGCAATGTAATACGTTGTTCCGATTGTGCATGGAGTAGTAAAAGCAGATGCCGTGAAAGGTTCAAAGAATGGGCGAAACAGGAATATGTAGAGTCTACGGTTGACTGGTCGAAAGTGCCTGTGGACACGAAAGTGTACGTAAGAGATTCCGATAGTGACCCTTGGAAACCTAGATATTTTGCAAAATTTGAAGGTGGGAAAATATTTACATGGACTAATGGTGCTACTTCTTTTTCGGCTAACAACTTTGATGATGTAGTATGGTGGATTCAAGGAAAACTTGCGGAGGACACCGTATGAGTGCCAAAAAGCGGTTTACCGTCAAAGGGTGCATCGGAAAGATATTTTACAGTCCGAAAGAGTGGGAAGTTGACCGTGAAACAGCATTCTATTACAGAATTGTAAACCGCAATACCGGGAAGAAAAAATGGTTAGGAAAGGAGTATTTTTATGCAGAAAAGTCAGATTATCCCCATCGTCCGTGCGAATGAGATTCTGATTGCAAGACTGTTAGATGCAGGAATCTTGTATATCGGAGAAGACAACGTGATCCACGTAACAGAAGACTGAAAGCCGGAGGATTGAGGAAATGGAAAGGAAGATAAGAAAAATCTTGGTAGAACTGGGGCTGAAACAGTACTTGCCGGGATTCCAGTACATCATCGAGGTTGAAACGCTGATGTTCGAGAACAGAAACAGAAGACTTTCTGAAATCTACCGGATTATCGGAGAGGAACACAGTACAACCAAGGAAAGCGTGTACCGGGCGATCAAGTGGGTGGTTGACAAGATGAACCCAACCACAGAGTTGTACAAGGAGATCAATGAGACAGACAAGCCGGTATCAATCTATATGTTTGTAAATTCACTGTATTTATATCTTTGGGAGGATAGGAAAAATGAGGATTAAACACACCTTTTTGCAGAATTTCTGCAAATTCTATGGTTCTAACGTAGTGGACACTGATTTATACGACCGGACAGAGGTTTCCGGTGTAAATGAAACAGGTAAGTCCACGATCAAAAGAGCAATTCAGTATATTTTTGGATGCCGTGACGAGAACGGCAGAGAGATCACCGGAATCAGACCGCACGATAAGGACGGCAATGACATCGACGGAGATATTACCGCAGAAGTTACCGTGGAGATTGACGGTACAGACAAGGTTCTGAAAAAAGTATGCCGTCAGAACTTCAATAAGAAAGGAGAGTTTACCGGGAATGTCACGGATTACTATGTGAATGATATTCCCAAAAAGGCAGCAGATTTTGAAGCATTTTTGGAAGAGAGTGTCTGCGGAAAAGATAAGTTTTCACTTTGCATCAATGCTATGACACTTCTTCTGAAAGGTGGAACGGATCAGAGAGCAATTCTTGCTGATATGTTTGGTCAGCACAGTAATGATGACATTTGCAATCAGTTTCCGGAGTTTGAAGCATTAAGGGCTGTTCTGCAGGACGGCACTGTTGATGAACTGAAAAAGCGTTGCAATACGCAGTTGTACGGCACAAGGGGAAGAAATGGAACCAAGGGATTGCAGGATCTGTTAGATGAAATTCCTAGCCGTATTGACGAGGTGAGCCGTCAGAGAGTAGATATTGACCTTGCGGATCTGGAACTGAAAAAGAAAGCTTTACTGGATAAGCTGTCAGAGAACATTAAGCAGCAGACAGATACGCAGAACAGTATGAAGTCCTACGATAAGCTTTCTGATGGAATCATTGAGTTAAAAGGTCAGTTGAGCGCATTGCAGCAGAAAGCAAATGAAAAACTGGATGTGGACAGAAGAGAGAAGCGCACGGCATTGAACCAAGTTCAGAATGAGCATCAGAAAGAGTTGCTTAAGGCAGATACCATTCGTGAAGAGATCTCTGCACTGGAAAAGCGCATTGCACAGTATGAGCAGAAGAGACAGGAATTGAAGAAGAGTTGGGATTTGAATAAAAGCCTTAAATTTGATGAAAACTCTTTGATTTGCCCCTACTGTGGACAGGAATATCCGGAAGAGAAGAAAGAGCAGTTAAGAACGGAGTTTGATACGCATAAGGCACATGAACTGGAACTGATTACCAAAGAGGGTTCTTCATGTGCTGACCATATCAAATCGGATCAGGCAGAACTGGAACATAAGCGTGAGGAACTGAAAAAGACCGAGGATGAAATGGAGAGGTTGGAAAAAGAGATTGCCATTGCTGATAATGTCTTAAATTCCATTCCGGCAAGCGTGGATATTTCCAACACAGAAGAATACAAAGCTATTCAGTCGCAGATTGCAGAGAAAGAAGCTGCCATGCACAAATTCACTGACATGAATCTTCTTAGATTCCAGTTAAAATGTGATGAAGAGCAGATCCGCAAGGATATTTCCGTGGTTGATAAGTCTTTGGCGAGTGTAAGCATTAACGAGAGTGTGGATAGGCGTATCACAGAACTGGAACAGGAGCGCAAGAACATTGCACAGAAGATTACGGATGTGCAGGCACAGCTTGACCTGTTAAAGAAATTCAGCCGGAAGAAGAACGAACTGTTGGAAGCTGATGTGAACAAGTATCTTTGCTTCTGCACTGTGCGGATGTTCAGACCTCTTGTGAATGGTGACACGGAAGAATGCTGTGACTTTACATACCGTGGAGAGCCTTACAGCCGGAACATGAACCACGGAGCAAGGATTCTGACGGAGATTGACATTTGCAATGCGTTTCAGAAGCGGTGCGGTGTGGAATTGCCTATCATGGTTGACGATACCGAGAGCCTTGACCCTTGGAAGATTCCTGATGTTGACAGTCAGTTGATTATGTTCCGCAGAAGTGATGATGCGAGTTTGAAAGTGGAGGAAGTGAAGAATGGAAAAAGTAATTAAGTGTTACAAAGGATTCAACAAAGACATGACTTGCCGTGGATTCCAGTACGAAGAAGGTAAGGAGTACGAAGAGGAGACAGCAGATGCTTGTCATAGTGGATTCCATGCTTGTGAATATCCTCTGGATTGCCTTGGTTATTATTCTCCGAACGAATCTGTTTACCATGAAGTGGAGCAGAACGGTGAATTTGACAGAGGTGAAGATGATTCCAAGGTTGCATCCACAAAAATAAAGATTGGTGCGAGATTGGATATTTCTGGACTGGTAAAGGCGGCCATTGATTTTACTATGAGTAGAGTTAAAAAAGAAGCTGAAAGTGATGAAGACTACGGTGCATCCTCTGCCACAGGTAACTGCGGTGCATCCTCTGCCACAGGTAACTGCGGTGCATCCTCTGCCACAGGTTACAAAGGTGCATCCTCTGCCAACGATTCCGAGAGCGTTGCGGTTGCATGGGGATACAAAGGGAAAGCAATGGGTGTCATTGGTTCCCATATCGTTCTTGCTGAATGGAAATATATTGGCAGTAAAGAGGATGACAGATACGACAGAGCAGAGCAGGAAGCATGGGAGTTTGTCGGTGCGAAGATGTTCCGGGTAGACGGTGAAAAAGTGAAGCCGGATACATGGTACAGATTGGAAAATGGTGAACTTGTGGAGGTGGAGAATGCAGATTAAGAAAGAGACAGTCATTTCTGTTCTGACAACAAGCGGAGAAACAATCAATGCCGGTGACACCGTGATATTCAATTTTGATGACAAGTGTTGCGTGGGTGTGTACCTGGGACTTTCAGACCGTGGAGCCTTGAAATTCAAAGGAAAGATTGCTGATACAGATGTGACATTCCATGTGATGCCTAGAAGCATCAAGGAGATTTACAAAGCTGATGTGACAGTGCATCAGGGAGTTGCAAGTGGATTTATGAATGAGCCGGAAAGCGAGGAAGAATAATATGGAAAAACATAAATTTAAGGTTGGAGACAGATACAAAAGCGGATATTTTGCAGACAATGATGCAGTAATTGAAATCACAGAAATCAGTGGTGGCACTGTTTTTTACAAAGATGTAGTTGGGGAAAGCATTGGTTTAAAACATTTCCAAATAGGTTCTATATTCTCTGCCGCTTTAGAAAAAGTAGACACAACTATTGTCATCTACCGCAATGACAACAAAGTAGTTGCGCTGGACAAGTCCACTGGCGAGAAAGCAGAAGCAAACTGCAATCCGGCTGATGAATTTGATTTCCGTACTGGTGCAAAGTTGGCTTTCAATCGGCTGATGGGCGAGGATGTGAAGCCTGATAACGGTGTACGGGAGGTGAAGAGAAAAGCTAAAGTCGGTGAGTACATCAAAATTGTGGATGCGAAACCTTTTCTTATACCATATGAAAACGGAGAGATTTTCAGAGTAATTGGTGTTAAGAACTCAACATGTGATGTTGAAAACTCTGTTAAAAGGTGTTTCGTATGGCACAGAGAGTACGTTGTCCTTGAAAACTACAAACCGGAAGAAAAATCGCAGGAAGATGATGACAGCGAAATCCGTGTCGGTGACATGGTAGAGGTAACACATAGCGGTCATTGCTATTCATCATATGATAAATGGAGTGGACTTGGAAGTTATAGGCAAAATTATGTTAAGGAAGTTTCTGTTGAAGACGGAATGGTTGCAAAGGTTTTGAACATTTCGCAACACGATGACGATAAGCGGAAAACTCTTGCACTTATTCAGAATCCAAAGACAAGCCAGGTATTCATCATTAACATTGACGGCATCAAAAAGGTAGAAAGGTAGGTAGAAACATGGCAGACGAAAAGAAGCAGGAAAACACAGGAATTGTGGAATACGAATCAAATGGGGAAATTGTAAAAATTTCCCCAACAACGGTAAGAAAGTACCTTGTAAGCGGTGGTGGAAACGTATCGGATCAGGAAGTAATGATGTTTATGTCTCTTTGCAGATATCAGCATCTTAATCCTTTTTTGAAAGAAGCATACCTCATTAAGTTTGGAAACAATGATCCTGCTACGATTGTTACCGGAAAAGATGTTTTTACAAAAAGAGCCGATGCAAATCCGAATTATGCAGGAAAAAAAGCAGGAATTATTGTTCAGAAGAAAGATGGTTCCGTTGAAGAAAGAGAAGGATCTTTTGTCCTTAAGGACGAATCTATTGTAGGAGGTTGGGCTAAAGTGTTTATCAAAGGAAGAGAGACACCGGAGTACCAGTCAGTATCTTTCGATGAATATGTTGGAAGAAAAAAAGATGGAACAATAAACGGTCAATGGTCTAAAAAGCCTGCAACAATGATAAGAAAAGTTGCTGTTGTACAGGCATTAAGAGAAGCTTTTCCGGATAAATTCCAAGGTTTGTATGCGCAGGAAGAATTTCCTGATGTTTCCGATGTGAAACTTGATGTGGAAAAAGTTGTGGCAGAAGAGGTACAGGCAAATGCAAACACTATCGAGTTTCCTGACGCAACATTTGAGGAAGTACCGCAGACCGCAGAGACTGACATTTCCAGCGCAGAGACACCGGATTGCTTTAAGTAGGGAGGACACCATGAGAATTATTTCACAGGACGGTAGAACTGATATTCCATATGAAAATTTTTGCTTTGGAATTACAAAAGATAATTCCATTGTTGCGATAAGAGATACCATTGCCAGACCCTCAGAAATTGCGCATGGCGTTGTAGCTACATATTCCAAAGAAGAAAAATCGAAGAAAGCTATGGAAATGCTTAGAAAAGCATACGTTGGTATGCCGATTCTTTTTCAAAATGTTGAAATTACAGAAGATGTGGTAAAACAGTTTGAAAAATTGAAAAATAGTGGAATTATAGTTCAAACCATGAACAATGAGCCATCAAAAGTTGAATATGTAAATAACTGCATATTTCAGTTTCCAAAAGATGATGAAATTGAGGTAGAAACATGAAGCTAAAATGTTTAGGCTCTGGTTCTTCCGGTAACTGCTATCTTCTGACGGCAGATAACGGTGAAACGCTTTTACTGGATGCAGGACTTCCTATCATGGACATAAAACGTGGTCTTAACTGGGATATAAAGTGCGTTGTGGGTGCGATATGCACCCATACGCACAAAGACCACTCATTATCCGTATCAGACTTAGAACACATGGGAATACCAGTATTTAAGCCATATGAGAGTTTAGAACCTATGGAAATAGGGTTTACTGGCGGAAAAATAATGGCATTTGATCTTACGACACTGGATGGTAAGTGGACACATACTAACGCTGATGGTTCAGAATGCCCTTGTTATGGATTCCTGATTACTCACTCGGAAATGGGAAAATTGCTTTATGTAACTGACACGGAATTTGTTAAGTGGCGGTTTCATGAAGTAAACCACATCCTTATTTCATGCAACTATCAGAAGAAGTACATTACAGAGGATTCCAACGATGCTAAGAAATCCCATGTGTACCGTGGTCATATGGAACTGGAAACGGTAAAAGAATTTGTCATTGCGAACAAATCAGATGCCCTGCAGAACGTCATATTGTGCCATTTAAGCCGTGATAATTCTGATGCCAAAGAATGTGTCGCAGAGGTAAAAAAGATTGTTCCATTGGCGAATGTGGACTATGTGGCGGCAGGCAAGGAATGGATTTTACGGAATGGAAAGGAGTGTCCGTTTTGAGTGACTGGAAGAAGATATACGCTAAAAAAGCAGAAGCAGTGAAACGCATCAAAAAAACTTGCCCTACAATACCTAACGATAGTGGAATCTATCTTTTTTACAGAACGGACGAAGCAGGAATAAAAAGGGGATACTGCGGACAGGCAGTTGCCTTGTGTGACAGGTGCGCTTCTCATTTGCTTGAATATGATCATATAGCACTTAGCCTTAAAAAACATGGACTTTGTACAGAAGATAATCCGTCCGGTTGGAATATTTGGTATCACTTAGTTGATAAAGAACATTTAGATGAAGAGGAAGTAAAGTACATTAAAATGTTTGGTGACCAAGGAATACAAATGTACAACATTACAGCAGGAAGCCAAGGACAAGGGAAAATGGTAACTGGTGTAATGAAGCCGGGAAAAGGTTACCGTGATGGACTGGCACAAGGTAGAATTAACCTTGCAAGGGAACTGGCGAACATAGCCGACAAGCATCTAGTCATCAGTTTGAAGCCTGAGAAGCAGAACAATTCCGTGTCACAAAGACAATTTGTTCGGTTTATGGAACTTTTGCATGGAGAAAAGGATGGTGAAAGTAATGAATAAAACAGACTATGAAGTACTTTTACAATACGTTGAAGAAACTGACAAGGAGTTTTATGAATCTCTTTCTACTCAAAAACAAATTACGATTGTAGCTGTTGGAATGAGTACCCAAACACAATGCACTCAATCAACGGACGTACTCACAAACCGTATCAAAGTGGTAGATGGAAATGTGTTGATTGCTACGAATATGTAGGAAAATCAGAATACGGTGCTACTCATTGCAAAAGGAAAGAGCCAGAACTTGAAAAGAGGTGATACATAAAATGCCAAAACGATATGACAATCCGCAGGAAATTTTGAAAATTATGCGGCAGACAGAACTTTTGAAGCAGTCTGCGGAGAGGAGTCCATTCACCGGAATACTGACACTGTTCTGCTATACCTTGTGGAAAGACTATAAGTACTCACAGACGAGACTTTCCGACTTTTGCGGTAAATTCATCGAATACAATGAAAAGTACGAGAATGAGCCTTATACGGAGTTACAGAGTAGGCTTAACGATTTTGCAGACTGGACGATTGAGTACAAAGAATTTACCGAAGCTGATTATCCACATTACAAGTCGGTTGTAGCGCAGAAATGCATCCGGGAACAGGTCAGATGTAACAATCTTATCAATGAGTTGTCCACAAGGTACATCCTATATGGAATGGTAATTCTTATGGAAGATGGATTCGGTAAGAAGAAGCTGACGAATTTCAAGGATAAGTTTTCTGACCACATGGACAAAGCTGGAGACAAGTGCAACGGAAAGGATTTCATGGATTTATGGAGAGAACTGGTGGAAAATACCGGGATCTATATTGAGAAGCCTATTTTTGAGTAAGGAGTTCTATATGGCAGAAAAAAGAATGTTCAGCGCAAAAATAATTGAGAGTGATGCTTTTTTGGATATTCCTGCTACGGCTCAAATGCTTTATTTTCACATCTGCATGAACACGGATGATGACGGATTTGTGAACAATCCACGGAAAATTATAAGGATGTGCGGTGCTTCGGATGATGATTTGAAGATACTGATAGACAGCAGATTTCTTTTATCTTTCGACAGTGGTGTCGTGTTGGTGAAGCACTGGCGCATTCACAACTATATTCCACCGGATCGTTACAAGCCATCATGCTATGTGGATGAAAAAGGGAAAGTCGGCTTAAAGCTAAACGGAGCATACACTACAGATCCTAAAAAGATGGTTTCCCCAGTAGAGGGAAATCCAAAGAAAAATTGCTACGACAAAGAAATCAAACTTGATAAGAGGTGATATAGATGCAGATGACAGGTTATGAATTGTTGGCGAATTATGAAAAAGCAGAGGACAAGGATAAACAGATTCAGATTCTTGCGGATTTGAACCACATTCCGGTTGACATGGTGTGTTTTGTGATTGACAACAGCGAGAAATTCGATGTTTCAGAAACACCATTGTCCGCAGAAGAATTTGCAAAGTGGTGTGAGACGGAACTTGACCGTGTGGATGCTAATATCCATGCACAGGAAAAATATTACAGAGAAATTTGCAATGTATACAGAATCGCAAGTACATACGGAAAAAGGAGTGTAGCTGTATGAGAGAGGGAACAGGAAACTTTCAGAACGGTGACTTACTCTACATGGCTACACATCCGGTTGCTGATGCTATTAGAATCGGACGAACGAAGCCGTATGAGTGCAGCTATCCAGTGGTGGAGAGCAAGCCGAGGATTCCGGAAAGGAGTAAGGATGGAGAGACTGACAGAAAGAAAAAGAAATTTTAATGGAACTGCTATAAGCAAAAAGTCAATGATAGACAGAGAAGGATATCCTACGGTAAGTGATTATGCATCAAAAGTACTTACAAAATTAGCAGATTATGAGGATGCCGAAGAGCAGGGATTGCTCTTGCGGTTGCCGTGTAAAGAAGTGTACACAAAATCAGGAGACATAGTATATCTTATTTATGATTATGAAGTGGTTGAGTGCACTCATTGCGGATTAGGTATAAATCCTGTTGACGGAAAAGCATATATTGCGCTTGCGACAGATGAAGATATTTTCCCGTACAGAAGACCTATTCCTGAATACGATTTAGACCCTACAGATTGGTGTACAAATACAATCGATGCAGAAGTAGGTGAAATTGGCAAAACAGTATTCTTCACAAAAGAGGAAGCCGAAGCCAAGCTGGCAGAAATGGAAGGTACGGAATGAAGAGAGAAGAAGCTATCAAATTATTAAACGATATCAATAGTCAGTGTTGTGATACGGCAAATATCCTTTGCACACTTGATGCTGATAAAAGATGTGATGCATTACAGCTAGCAATCACCGCCTTACAGAATCAGCCGATGTGGATTCCGGTAAGCGAAAGACTGCCGGAAGAATCTCTTAATAGCGTAATTGGATGGGATACATATCGAAACCGTTGTTGCTTTGTACAATATTTGGGAGGACGGTTTGTCCTCGGTGATGACATTGATAGCGTAAATGTCACAGCTTGGATGCCACTGCCGGAGCCGTACCGGGAAAGTGAACCACATAAGCAGACCAAAGCAGATGAAATCCGTAGCATGACGGACGAGGAACTGGCAGCATTTATTATAAATTTTGACAACCGTTTTGGTGAGGAATATGAGGGTGAACAGAGTTGTCTGTCATGGTTACAGAAAGAAAGTGAGGAATGAGGATGCAGAATAGATATTTATTCAAGGCAAAACGCAAGGATAATGGGGAATGGGTGGAAGGTTTTTATTTTTGTATGACGCATACTGATGGTAGGCACACACACCATTTCATTATTCCATTAGGAGCAGATTTGAGCCTAGGGACACCTGTTGAAAAAATACAGGTTGAGGTCGATCAATCTACCATCTGCCAGTGTACAGGTCTTAAGGATAAGAACGGCAGGGTGATTTGGGAGAATGATATTGTAAATGGAAGTATTAAGCGTGGAGCGGCATTTTACAGATGTTTGGTTCTGTGGAATGAGTGCAAGGCAAGATTTGATGTGAGAGCTATGGGCTGCAATTTCCCAATGACGCTTGATGAGTGCACAGATGATATTTCTATGAGTGGTTTTGAATATGAGGTTGTCGGAAATGTATTTGACAATCCGGAACTGTTGGAGGTGTAGACATGACGGTGAATGGAGCAATGGAACTTAAACCATGCCCGTTCTGTGGCGGAAAAGCAATGTTCTTAACCATTACAAATAAGTCATCACATTCGGCTGTTGGGGTAATGTTCAAAATCAAATGTATGAAATGCGGAACAGAATTTCCAAAAAGCTATGAATGTGAGATGTACATGGATCAGGACGGAGGCATCAGAACAGGGAAAGACGAGCGAACAAAAGCAATTACAGATTGGAACAGGAGGGCGAACGATGATATGGTATCAGAAAATTAAACCATTCGTTCCAAAATACGTAAACTACGATTATGCGAGAGTTTACGACAGCAACGATAAAGCTATTGGATGGATAAGGATTTATTATTAGTATAGGATGGCGAACAATGAAAATACTGATTGATATTCCAGATGCATTTGAAGTGGACTATAACGCAGACCGATTTGTAGATTTCTTCCAACGATGTATTGCGGATATGAATACCTGCTGTGGTAACTATGAGCAGGAGACCGCAGAGATGATGGAAAAAGCAAAAGAGAAAGATACCGAAATAGCATTAGACGAAGCACAGAAAGAAAGATGCTTTTGGTATGCACAAGGTATGAATAGAGCAATCGAGATTGTAAAAGGCGGTGGAGCAGATGCGTGATTGCAGAGATTGCAAACACTTCATAGCAAAAAAAGTAAATATGAATCAGTATAAAATTTTTAGAAGCATTTTAGTTGCCAAATGTGTAAAAAAGCAAATTCAGCTTCTTCCTTTTGAACATGAAAAGAATGCAAAATACTGCGATTTTTTTGAAAAAAGAGGAGGAGTACCAGATGCAGAACATTGATTACACCGCCCTGTACGAGCAGAATGCGGACTTCAAACGCTACGTTGATCGATACTGCACCAAGCATCGTATCAGCGTTGCAGAATCCTTACAGCACTATCTGGTGCAGATGGCGGGGAGACAGTACAAGGAACAAGCAGAAACGATTGTAAGAAAGGAATAACGAATGCCCGGTAAACCGGGTTGGTACGCAGTGAATAGGGGTGGCGTACCGAAAAATTACAACACCGTGGCTATAAGGCTTATTGATAAGCGTATGTAGAGCAAACGAATGGTGATCCACGATACAGCATTTGTAGCGTGGTGTTATGGCAGAAAAGCTAAAGGTATGTTGGATCAGCGCAGGAGTATCATCCTTTATGGCGGGATACCTTGCAGGAGATGTTGATAAGTGGATTTACATTGACATTGCCGACCAACATGAGGATAGCATGAGATTTATCAGAGATTGCGAAAAGGCAATCGGAAAAGAAATTGAGGTACTTAGATCTACGGAATATGGATGCGTGGAAGAATGTGTCCGAGCGTTCGGAGGATTCCGCAGCGCAGGCAACGGTTTTGCCCCATGTACGAACTGGCTGAAAAAGCGTGTACGTAAGCAATGGGAGCAGGAACATAAGCAATACGACCTGATCTATGTTTGGGGATTTGACCTGAAAGAACGCAACCGGGCAGAGCGGACAGTAGAAAGCAATCCGCAAGCGGAGCATGAATTTCCTCTGATTGACCGGGATCTGTTAAAGGAAGAGGTTCACGGACTGTTTGAGAGAACATTTTCTTTTCCTCGACCGAAGATGTATGACATGGGATATCCGAACAATAACTGCATCGGATGTGTCAAGGGCGGTATGGGGTACTGGAACAGGATCCGCAAGGACTTCCCTGAAGTATTTGAGAGCCGGGCACAGTTGGAACGACTGGTTGGATACTCCATTCTGAAAGAGAGTGACGGGACGCCGTTATATCTCGATGAACTGGATCCCAACCGTGGAGACATGAACACAGAAATATTCCCGGATTGTGGAATCATGTGCTATTTAGCACAGAAATAATAGGAGGATAACAAAATGAATAACAATGTATGTTGCGAAGAAAAAGTAAAAAAACCGATGTGTGTTGCTGACTATGAACATGAGACCAGAAATAATTTGCTTGAGACTAGAGCAGTATTATCAGCTATTTATTGCACCATTACATCCGACAACAATAGTGGCAGTGATGTAGGGGAACCGAACTGCCTCACGGATGAAGTAATTGCAAACAAGGAACTGGCATATCAAATTTGTACCATTGCTAAAAACATCAACAGAGTACTGTTTAATCAATAATACAGAGAAAGGAGCCGAGACTCTGCGCAGAGTGAAGCATATGCGGTCTCCTTGAAAAAATGAAAAAATTAAAATGTGAAATTTACAGAGATTCAATGCAGAACTATAAGAAATATGCCATACCTCCGGCACAGATTATCATTGCCGATGTCCCGTATAATGTAGGCAAGAACTTCTACGGCAGTAACCCTATGTGGTACAACGGCGGGGATAATAAGAACGGAGAAAGCAAACTTGCAGGCAAGGCGGCATTTAATTCTGATTTCAACTTCAATCTGTATGAGTATTTCCATTTCTGCTCAAAGATGCTGAAAAAGGAAGACAAGAATAGCGTTACCAGGGGAAGAAGTAGCAACAGTCCTTGCATGATCGTGTTCTGCTCTTTTGAACAGATGCCTACGCTGATTGATGCTGCCTATAAACATGGATTCGTCCATTACATACCGCTTGTATTTGTGAAAAATTATAGTCCGCAGGTGCTTAAGGCAAATATGCGTGTGGTTGGTGCTACTGAATATGCTCTTTTGTTCTACCGTGACAAGCTGCCGAAGTTCCGAAACGGTGCAAAGGTTGACGAAGGCGGAAAGACGATCCGCGGCACTGGGAAAATGATTTTTAACTGGTTCAGTTGGGAGAAAGACGGAAAAGATATTCCGAAAATCCATCCGGCACAGAAGCCGGTAGCGGTGCTGAAAAAACTGATAGAGATTTTTACAGATCCCGGTGATGTAGTGATTGACCCTTGCTGTGGCAGCGGTAGTACCTTAAGAGCGGCCGCAGAGATCGGGAGAAGTGCATTCGGATTTGAGATTGACCGCAACTTTTATCAGAGAGCCAAAAATGAGATGATTGTCTTTGAAAGAGATAATCAGATTAGTTTTGAGGATATTCCGGGGGTGATGCCGTAATGGATTTTGGATATTACAACATGGATTGCATGGATGGGATGAAAGAGTTCCCGGATGGTTACTTTGACCTTGCGATTGTGGATCCACCGTATGGGATTGGAGAAAATGGGGATAAAAACCATACAAGAGGTAGACTGGCAAAAGCAAAGGATTACAAGAGTTTTAGCGGAATGGATATAAATCCACCAAACGAAAAATATTTCGATGAACTGTTTAGAGTGTCAAAAAATCAGATTATTTTTGGGGCAAATCATTTTATAAGCAAAATGCCGTTTGATAGTAGTTGTTGGATTGTTTGGGATAAAGATAATGGAAATACTGATTTTGCTGATTGTGAACTTGCATGGACTTCGTTCAGTACTGCAGTAAGGAAGATTAAATATAAATGGAACGGAATGCTTCAGCAAAATATGAAACATAAAGAAAACCGTATCCACCCTACACAAAAGCCAGTGGCACTATATGAATGGCTTCTGAACCGCTATGCAAAGCCCGGAGACATTATCTTGGACACTCATGTAGGCAGTGCCAGCAGCTTGATAGCCTGCTACAGAACCAACCATCCATATGTTGGCTTTGAACTGGACAAGCATTATTATGATTTGTCCAAAAAGAGATTAGATGCAGAAATGGCACAAATGCGATTATCTGATTTTATTCCGGAGGTGATGCCATGAAAAATAACATTATCATTGACTGCTTTGCCGGTGGTGGCGGCGCAAGCGTAGGAAGTGAAATCAGGAACTAAAAAGTGAAATAGTAACTCAAAATTTGAGTTAAAAAGTGAAAAATTTAATTAAAAATTTGAGTTTCTATTTGAGTTGTTTTAAATAAGTTAAATTAGGATTTATCAAAGGAGCGGAATATGGGAAAAATTAAAGTGAGTGAAATTGAAATAATTGTCACTGGAAAAAAAGAAAAACCTTATTTTGAAATAAAATACAGAGAGGTAGGAAAACGGTATTACAATATTGGCTTCAGCTCATACAACTTGGATTATGTTTTTGACTGGAAAGAAAAGTGTTTCGAGGTGATTAAGCCAAAAAAGAATATCTTTAGAAAATTATTTAGGATCTAGTGGAGGTAGAAAAAATGAATGATGAAATGAAAAAAGGAATGTTACTGGCATATCAGTCAGTAAAAGAGGAAATGGATACTATAAAGGCAGAGTTGAAAAGAAAAGGAATTGAAGAAAATAAAGGTTTTTCTACTCTGAAAGGATTTATTGAGGATAATATTAGGCAGTTAAACTGAAATATTAGGATTTAGTGGAGGTATGAAATGTTAAAAACAAATTGTGAAGCAAAAGAATTTGAAAAGTACGGATTTAAGCGTTGTAAAGGAATAGCAGGAAAAAGCGAATGTTATTATTTGTGCGTTGCCAGAGGGTGCAAAATGCTTTTCGTAAGTAATCGTCTTTTTTTGTGTTAATGATTGGAAAGACGATGATCCACGAATACATAAAAATCCAAATTGCAAATACAAAGATTATAGAGATTCACTAGATATTATATATGATTTGATTAAGGCTGATATGCTGGTTAAGTTAACTGAAAAATCGGAAAATTTGTGTGACAGAAAGTAGATATGTATGGCGAGACCGAAGAAAGAAGGTAAGAAGAACATCCGGAAGAACATCCGGGAGAATATCAGCATGGATCCGGAGCAGTATGAGAAACTGGTAGCTTACTGTCACCAGCAGGACAGACCTATCTCCTGGGCGGTCCGGCAGGCGCTGGACAATTATTTATCGGCATAGAGCCAGAGAACCTTGAAAACTGAATATGGTTGGTGGTATAGTATTCTCAATATCAGGGAGGTGCGAATGCATGGATAGAGAATTTACGCAGACGATTGAGACTTACGGGCATCCTTTTTCAGTGTCTGCTGGAAAAGAAGCGGAAGAAGCATTTAAGACAGTCGGAATCGTTGTAAGAGCCAAAATCGAGCGGCTTTGCAATGAAAGAAGGTATGAAGAAGCAAAGGAACTTGAAAAAGCATTGATAACTATTAACAATGCAGATTATAACCACTAACCATAATCGGTCGGTGGTTTTTTTGTTGGGTAAATATGTGTAATACTACGTATTATTACACAATAAAACTGAAATTTAGAAAAGGAGACTGGCTTATGAAGTTGTCAAAACTGACTAAGCCAGAACTTGAAGAAATCTTCCGGAACGCCAATTTCACGGAAGAGGAAGAGAAAGTGTTTAAAATGCTTTCTTGCGGAAAAACTATTACAGAAACAGCACAAAAGATTAATGTATGTGACAGAACGGTCAACAGAATATCTAAAAAGGTTTATGAAAAAATAAACAGACTGGAGGTAAAAAATGGTTAGAGTTACACAAGACGGCAAAGATGTTGATATTGAAGATGTTTCTCTACCAAAAGAAATTATTGAGATTATAGCATCTATATGCTGTTGACACCATTGTAAAAAGGCTTTAGAATGTGTCGTATGTATGATAAATACGGCACATTCTTTATATATTGAAAGGAGCGTAAAGAAAATGGAATGTGTCGCATATATGCGTGTTTCCACGGAAAAGCAGGCAGAAGAAGGCAACGGTCTTGATAGTCAAAAAAGAGACATAGAACTTTTTTGCCGTAAAAATGAACTGGTTGTAGCTGACTGGTATGTTGATGATGGATATACCGGTGCAAATATGGATAGACCGGAATTGCAAAGACTTATTAACGATTGTATAAAAAAACGTGTTAAATGTGTTGTTGCGTTTAAATTAGACAGACTTTCAAGAAGTATGATTGATGGATTATACATAATTGAAAGAGTTTTTCAACCAAACCAAGTGTTATTCAAATGTGTCCATGACAGTGTAAGTTATGACAGTCCTATGGAACAGGCATACACACAGATGATGGCTGTTTTTGCACAACTTGACAAAAATACTATGATGCTTCGTATGCGTGGCGGTATGTTGGAGCGAATCAAACAAGGTTACTGGATTGGTGGTGCTAATACTCCGTATTGCTATAATTATAGCAAGGAGAAAGGAATACTCATTCCTATACCAGAGCGCAAGGAACAAGCAAACAGAGCACTTGATATGTTTATTGGCGGTTATTCTGATTTATATATCAAGGAATCATTAGGATTTCACAGCGAGGTTCTTGTCAGAAATGTGCTTACTGGAGTTGTCAATATAGGTATGATCCCATATAAAGGGAATGTATATCAAGGACTTCATGAACCTATTTTTGATAAAGAAAGGTTTGAACTTGCACAGGAAATCAGAAAATCACGTAGGAAAAACAAAACTGCTTGTCATACGGATGCCAACTTGTTAACAGGATTGTGCTATTGTGGTGTGTGTGGATGCAAGATGCGGTATCAGAAGTGGACGCACGGAAAGCATAAAATATATTGCTGTTCTCGTGATAAAGCAATGAAGTATTTGCCTAATTTCAATCCAAACTGTAACAATTCTTTGGAATGGGCTGCTGATATTGAAAAACAGGTAGAAAGTGAAATTTTGAAAATATCCTTAAATCTTTCAGAGTGCAAGCCTATTGAAAAGCAAAGCAAACTTGAAATAATGCAGTCACAATTTGAAAAAGAACAGGTGAAATTAAAAAGGCTATATGTTCTTTATTCCGATGGAAATGACACAGTTTTAGAAATGATTAAGAACACTGAAAAAAGCATTTCTGAAATGAAAGTAAAGATAACTGAGGAAGAAAAAAACGAAAGAAACAGTCAGAAGAAAGAAGTTGTTTACGAGAACATAAAAAAACTTGCCGATGTGTGGGCGCATATCGACAAGAAAGAGAAAAACAATATATTAAAAAGCATAATATCAAGGATTGTGATTGTCAATGGTGATGTTGAAATTCAATTAAAGAATTTTTAGCAGAACCTATTGTTATCGGAACCGCGTAGGTGGAAAATTTTACACCCAGCGTGGAATCAAAATTGTCGATGGCCTTGATCAGACCGATACAGCCGATCTGGAACAGATCGTCCACATTTTCCGCACTGCCGGAAAAGCGTTTGATCACGCTCAGGACCAGACGCAGGTTGCCTTCGATGTAGGTCTCTCTGGCGGCGGTATCTCCCTCCCGGATCTTTGCGAAGAGAGCTTCCTTGTCCGCTGCCTTTAGCAAAGGCAGTTTTGCTGTATTGACACCGCAGATTTCTACTTTTCCCTGTACCATAGAGACCTCCCAAGTTTTCTGAATCGTTGCTGATTTTTGATAACTACAGTATTCACAGGAGAGTCAGTGACTATACCGGCAAGAAAGATTTTCCAGTTTTTCCCGAACGGGAAACGGAGCGGTATCATATAATAAATAGAAAGAAAACGGGAGGAGCAGAGTATGCTTTTTTCCGAGTTAAAATGCAAAGATGTAATCAATGTCAGAGACTGTAAAAAGCTGGGGCATGTAT